>Ga0335069_10001997_pt1 | contig 32049 bp, 29 predicted proteins | sample Lox_Sample_11_FD_206714 | JGI IMG/M metagenome (GOLD analysis project Ga0335069, IMG submission 206714) | Soil microbial communities from Loxahatchee National Wildlife Refuge, Florida, United States - Lox_Sample_1.1 | ecosystem: Environmental > Terrestrial > Soil > Wetlands | place: USA...
GTGGCCGAGGCGGTCCTCGCAAGGGTCGATCGGATCATGGCGGGGGATGCTAGCCGCGGGCCTCGGGTACCGCAAACGGAAAGGTCTATGGGCCCGCTCTCGTCCGGGAACCTTTCCCCTTCCGTCATCGACCGGTGGGTCTCACCTTTCTGGGTTTGCGGCGGGCGGGCTTCTCCGCTCTCTTGGCCGCGGCCCTCGGCCGTGGCCTCGCTCGGGCCGCCCCCTTGGCCCGCTTCGCCTTCCGCCGGCCACGGGCCGCGGGGGGCGCAGGGCGGCGGACCCTCAAGCGCTTCGGTCGCTCGGGCGGGGCCCTTGGCGTCGCCCCTCGCCCGGTCGGCTCCGCTGGGCCGAGGGTCTGGCCGAGGGACGCCGCCCCTCCCTCGAGGCGCCCCTCCCCCTGGGGTGCCAGGGCGGCGAATCGCCTCAAGAGCTCCTCCATGGCGAGCTTGGCCGCAGCCTGCTCCGCGTCCTTCTTCGACCGTCCGACGCCGCGGCCCAGCACCTCGCCCCGAAGCTCCGTCTCCACCTCGAAGGTCTTCAGGTGATCGGGGCCGTGCTCGCCGACGACGCGGTAGCGGGGCGTGGCCCTGAGGCGGCTCTGGCCGAGCTCTTGGAGCTGGGTCTTGAAGTCGCGATCGAGGGTCCCGGCCGTGGCGCGCGCGAAGGCGTCGCCCAGAAACCGGTCGACGATCCCAAGAACCGGTGCGAGCCCCGCTTCCAGGAACACCGCCGCGATGACGGCCTCCATCGCGTCGGCGAGGAGCGACACCTTCTGACGCCCTCCGGTGAGCTCCTCGCCCCTCCCCAGCCGGAGGAGCGCGCCCAGGTCGAGTGCCCGGGCCATCTCCCCGAGCCCGAGCTCGTCCACGACGGCCGCGCGCATCTTGGAGAGCTCCCCCTCCCGGGCGCCGGGGAACCGTTCCATGAGCCGGTGCGAGACGGCCAGGTCGATGACGGCGTCTCCCAAAAACTCCAGCCGTTCGTTGTCGGCGAGCCCCTCCACCCGGTGCTCGTTGACGTACGACTTGTGCGTCACGGCGGCGAGCGCCCTGGCCCGGTCGGCGAAGCGGAGCCCGAGCCGCTCCTCGAGGGCGCTCACCGCGTCCCTCCTGTCGGCCTCGGAGAGCGCCGGGGATGTCCCGCGTTCCTCGGTCATGGCCGCTCCCCCGCCCCGCGCGGGAGCCGGGCGGCGAGCTCGTCGGCCAGCCGGTAGGGATCCTGCTGCCGCGCCGCGATCCTGACGGCCACCTCGTCGAGCGGGCCCTCTTCGCGCTCGAGCCGGTCGAGCGCTCCGTCCAAGAGCCGTTCCCGCAGTCGGCCCAGGAAGGCGGAGCGCGCCCTGCGGGCGGCGCGGGCCTGCCCCTCTCCGCTCTTCTCCAGGTAGGCTCGATGGCCGGCGATGGCGGCAGAGAGCTCGGCCGTGCCCTGGTCGCGGATCGCCACGGTGCTCACGATGGGGGGTTCCCAGCCGGGCTCGCGCTGCACCGCCCTGCGCAGCTTGAGGAGCGCTCCCAGATCGCGGAGGGCCCGGTCGGCCCCCTCGCGGTCGGCCTTGTTGAGCGCGAGCACGTCGGCGATCTCGAGCACCCCGGCCTTGAGCGCCTGCACCTCGTCGCCCAGCCCGGGGACCCAGACGACCACCACGGTGTGGGCGAGGGAGGCCACCTCGACCTCGTCCTGCCCCACCCCCACGGTCTCGACCAGGATGACGTCCTTCCCCATGGCGTCCATGACTGCCACGACGTCGGCGGCCGAGCGGGAGAGGCCGCCCAGGTGGCCGCGGGTGGCGAGGGAGCGGATGAAGACCCCCGCGTCGAGGGCGTGGTCCTGCATGCGGATCCGGTCCCCGAGGATGGCGCCGCCGGTGAAGGGGCTCGTCGGATCGACGGCCACCACCCCCACCGACCGACCCGAACCGCGGTGGTGGGCGATGAGACGAGCGGCGAGCGACGACTTGCCGGCGCCGGGGGGACCGGTGATCCCCACCACCTGGGCCCTTCCGGTATGGGGGAAGAGCTCCCTCAGGACCGAGTCCGCCCCGGGGAGCCGGTCGTCGAGCGCTCGCATCAGCCGGGCCGAGGCCCGGACGTCGCCCGAACGGACGCGCGCGGCCAGGGGGCTCTCCATCAGGAGGACGTCGCCTCCGGGACGAAGTTGGCCACGAGGATGGAGGCCGCCATCTTGCGCGGGGCGCCGATCGGTTGCCGCTGGCGGTCGAGCTGCCGGTAGATGATGTTCCCCTCCTGCAGCTGGTCGATGTGGACGAGGAGTCGGAAGTCCCCCTTGTCCTGGGCAAAGACCGCCTCGAAGTCGGCCCGCTTGAGGACCCGAGCGGCGCCGTACGGGTGCCCGTCGATGTCGGTGCCCACGTAGCGGACCTCGTCGGCCGAGGCCTCCTCCACCACCACGTTCATCACCCACACCTCGCCGACGCGCGGCAGAAACTGGCCCGGGACCGCCCGCTGGCCCGAGACCTGCCCGCCGGCCGCCGGCCCCCCCAGGGCGAGAGCGACCACCTGCTCCGTGCCGGGGAAGCTCTCCAGCTCGAAGTGGTCGGACCACATGTCGCCGGCCGGCCCGATGAGCCGCCCGCGGAACCGGGTGCCCAGCTCTCGAGTGGCAACGAAGCGGTACCGGGTGTGGCCCCACTCGAACTCGCGGACGAGCTCCGCGGGGGCGTTCGGGGCGAGGATCGTGTCCTCCCCGAACACCTGGGTGAGAAGGGCGAGGGTGACTGCGTTCCGGGGCGGCGCCGTGGCCTTGAGTTCTCCGCTCGCTCCGGTGAGGACCGCGGGTTCGAGTGCCGGTCCGGGCATTCGCGGCACGGCGCCCACGAGGTAGATCTCGAGTTCGGTGACCGAAGCGAACTTCGTGAGGTCCAAGGGGGGGAAGTCGGTAGCTACCTCGAAGGGCTTTCCCCCCACGGGGGCGACCCTGGAGATCCGCACCCCCTCGGGAGTCCCAAGTACCTCGAAGGCGTGCGTGGCGGTCTTCAGAACCGCTCGCGCAGCGAGCCGCTCGGCATCGATCCCTCCCTCGAGGCCGAAGGCCCGCATCCGCAGCGCCACCTCCTGGAGGGCGGCGCCGCGGCGGGCCAGGGCGAGCCCCAGGGCCTGCTCCAGGGACGCGGCGCGCTCGTGCTCGTAGAAGTTCACCTGTCCGAGGGTCGAGAGCGGTGGGTCGGGGAAGCGGAGGCGATCGTGCCCGTCCACCACGAACCGCGCCTTGGCGATGGGTTGGCCGGTGGCGGGGTGGACGAGGCGGCCTCCGAAGGAGAGCTCGCCCTCCAGGGTCTCGCGGTCCGCCCCCAGCCGGACCGGGACGCCCATGGCCGAGAGCTTGCGCGAGGCGATCTGGTTGAGCCGCTCGCGCGGGATCTTCCCGATGATGGTGTGCTCGCCCTCGGACATGGGTGCGGGCGAAGAGCGGCTTCGCGGCCTTCATCCCGAGGGGCCGCTCTCGCGTCGTTTTAGACTACCTCAGAATCTCGCGCGAGATGACGATCCGTTGAACCTCGCTCGTGCCCTCCCCGATCTCGGTGAGCTTGGCGTCGCGGAAGTATCGTTCCACGGGGTAGTCGGAGGTGTAGCCGTTCCCCCCGTGGATCTGGATCGCCCGCGAGGTCGCGCGCATCGCCATCTCGCTCGCGAACAGCTTGGCCATGGAGGCCTCCTTGCCGAAGGGTGCGCCGGCGTCGCACAGGGCGGCCGCCCGGTGGACCATGAGGCGGGCGGCGGTGATCTCGGTGGCCACATCCGACAGCCCGAAGGCGATGGCCTGGAACTCGGCCAGGGGCTTGCCGAACGCCCTGCGCTCCCGCGCATAGGCGCGCGCCTCCTCCAGGGCGCCGCGGGCGAGCCCCACCGCCAGGGCCCCGATGGTGATCCGCCCTCGGTCCAGGATCTGGAGCGTGTTAAGGAACCCCTCCCCCACTTCCCCGAGCCGCTGCTCGTCCGAGACCTCCACCTCCTCGAGGAAGAGCTCGGCCGTGTCGGAGCTGCGCATGCCGAGCTTCCCGTGGAGGGCCCGCTGGGTGAACCCGGTGAGCCCCTTCTCCAGGAGGAAAGCGGTGATGCCGCGCTTTTGACCGGGATCGGTGCGGGCCAGGACCACGTAGACGTCGGCGACGCTCCCCTGGGTGATGAACGTCTTGACGCCGTTCAGGACCCATCCCGCCCCCCGCCGCGCGGCGGTGGTGCGCAGGGCGGCTGCGTCCGACCCGCTCGTGGGCTCGGTGAGCGCCCAGGCCGCGAGCTTCTCCCCCCGGGCCAAGGCCGGCAGGTAGCGTTCCTTCTGCCCTTCGGTGCCGAAGCGCAGGATGTGACCCGTCCCCAGGCCGTTGTGGCTCGCCACCGTGAGGGCCAGGGAGCCATCGTAGCGGGCCACCTCCTCCACCACCACCGAGAGCCCGAGCGCGCCCAGCCCGGCCCCCCCGTACCTCTCGGGCACGCAGACGCCCATCACGCCGAGCTGTCCCAGCCTGCGCACCGCCTCCGCGGGGAAGGATCCCGACTCGTCCCACGCGCGTGCGAAGGGTTTCACCTCCCGCTCGCAGAACTCCCGCAACGATCGCTTTACCTCGGCGAGGTGCTCGGGCAGGGCGAAGTCCATGGCAGCCTCTAAACGGGCAAGATGCCCCGCTTGCGTTGGGGGGGCGGGGTGTACCCCTCGGCGTAGGCGGCGAAGCGCAGGGCGAGCTCGTCTCGGAGCCTCTCCCCGGGGACGACTGCGTCCACCGCCAAGTCTCCGGCGAGCCGCAGGACGTCGATGTCCCGCCGGTACTCTTCCCGCAGGGCGTCCACGTAGCTCGCCCGCTCCTCTTCGGGGCGTTCCCGGATCTTGTTGTAGTAGACGGCGTTCACCGCCGCCTCCGGCCCCATCACCGCGATCATCGCCCCGGGAAGGGCGAGGGTGGCGGAGGGCCCGAAGCCGGGACCGTCCATGGCATAGAGGCCCGCCCCGTACGCCTTGCGCACCACCACGCAGATGCGCGGCACGGTCGCCTCCGAGACGGCGCTGATCATCTTGGCGCCCGCGCGGATGATCCCGGCCCGCTCCACCTTGGTTCCGATCATGAAGCCGGGGACATCCGCCAGGAAGAGCAGGGGCACGTGGAACGCGTCGCACAGCCAGACGAAGCGGGCCGCCTTGTCGGCGGAGTCGACGAACAGGACCCCCCCTTTCACCTTGGGCTGGCTCGCGACGATCCCCAAGACCCGGCCCTCGAGCCGGGCGAGCCCGGTCACGATCTCGCCGGCCCAGAGCCGTTTCACCTCGAGGAACGAGCCCTCGTCCACGAGGGTCTCGATGAGCTCCAGGACGTCGAAGGCGCGGTTCTCCTCGCGTGGGACGATCTCGGCGATGGGGCGCGCCAAGGCGCGCGGGGGCCGTGCCGCCGCGGACGGGGGGAGCCGGGCGTGGCTCTGGGGCAGGTAGGACAGCCAGCGCCGGGCGAGGGCGATCGCCTCCTCCTCGGTCCCGACCAGGAAATCCCCGCACCCCGAGACCGAGCAGTGCATCCGCGCCCCCCCCAGGTCCTCGAGCGAGACCTTCTCGCCGATGACCATCTCCGCCATGCGCGGCGACCCGAGGTACATCGAGGCGTTCCCCTCCACCATGATCACCACGTCGCAGAAGGCCGGGATGTAGGCCCCGCCCGCCGCCGAGGGGCCGAAGAGCAGGCAGACCTGCGGGACCAGGCCCGAGAGGTGGACCTCGTTGTGGAAGATTCGCCCCGCCCCGCGTCGGCCGGGGAACATCTCCACCTGATCGGTGATGCGGGCTCCGGCCGAGTCCACGAGGTAGAGCATGGGGAATCGCCGGGCCGCGGCCACCTCCTGGATCCGGAGGATCTTCTCCACCGTCCGGGCGCCCCAGCTGCCCGCCTTCACGGTGGAGTCGTTGGCCATGAGGCAGACGGCGCGCCCCTCGATCCGGCCCACGCCGGTGACGATGCCGTCGGCGGGAAGCTCCGGGTCGAGGGCGTTGGCGAGCGCGCCGTCCTCGAAGAAGGAGCCCGGGTCGAGAAGGAGCGCGAGCCGTTCCCGGGCGAAGCGCTTCCCCTGCTCCGCGTTCTTCAGATGGTAGCGGGCCGCCCCCCCCTGGCGCACGCGCTCGAGCGCTTCCTCGAGGCACTCTTCGGGCGTCCCGGGCTCTTTCCCAAGCTCCCCTGCCTTCCGCTCCATCCGCGGTCCTCCTCCTTCATTCTCCCGTGAAGTTCGGGCTCCGTTTCTCGGCGAACGCGGAGAGCGCCTCGCGCCGGTCGCGGGTCAGTAGGCAGGCCTCGTAGAGCCTGTGCTCGAGATCGAGAGCCTCGGCGAGGGGCAGGGCGAGGCCCAGGGCGAGGGCGCGCTTCGCCTGCCGGAGCGCCACCGGCGCGTTCCTCGCCACGCGTTCGGCCAGGGAAAGGGCCTCGGGAACGAGCCGCGGACGGGGCACCACCTGGGAGACGAGCCCCATGGCGAGGGCCTCCGCCGCCGGGACCCGCCGGGCGGTGAGGACGAGGTCTTTCGCCCGAGAGAGCCCCACGAGCCTTGGGAGCCGCTGCGTCCCGCCCCCTCCGGGGATGATGCCCAATGCGACCTCGGGGAGTCCGAGCTCGGCAGAGTCGGCCGCGAGCCTGAGGTCGCACGCCAGGGACAGCTCTAGGCCGCCGCCCAGGGCGGCGCCGTTCAGGGCCGCGATGAACACCTGAGGCGCCGCCTCGATGGCGTCGAGCGCTTGCCTCAAGAGGGCGTGGAACTCGCCCACGTCCTTGGCGCTCATGAGGGCGCGCTCCTTCAGGTCCGCCCCCGCAGAGAAGGCTCGCTCACCCGCCCCGGTCAGGACCACGCACCGGAGGGCCGAGTCAAGAGCCACCCGCGCGAGGTGGACCTTCAGCTCCCGGAGCAGGGCCATCGAGATCGCGTTCCGGAGCGCTTCCCGGTCGATGGTCCACAGCTCGATGAACTCGCGCCGCTCGACCCTGAGCTCCACTCACACCTCCCGGGTGCGCTCGGCCAAGAGCGCCCGGCCGGGCAGCCGGTGACCCAAGAGCCGTTCTGCAAGGCGCCCCGCCTCGACGAGCCTCCCGTAATCGACGCCCGTCTCGAGCCCCATCCCGACGAGCATGTAGACGAGGTCCTCGGTGGCGAGGTTCCCGGAGGCGCCCGGCGCGTACGGACAACCGCCGAGCCCGCCGACCGAGGCATCGAAGGTGGCGATCCCTCGGTCGAGCGCCGCGAGCACGTTCGCGAGCGCGGTGCCGTGGGTGTCGTGCATGTGCAGCGCGATCGAATCGGGCGGGGCCTCTCGGAGGACGATGTCGACTAGCCGCCTCGTCTGGGTCGGCGTACCGACCCCGATGGTGTCGCCGAGGGAGACCTGGTAGCAGCCACAGCCGAGGAGCCGGTCCACGATGGCCGCGACCCGTCGGGGGTCCACGGCTCCCTCGAAGGGGCAGCCAAAGGCCGTGGAGACGTAGGCGCGGACCCGTGAGCCCTCGGCCCGGACGTCCCGGACGAGCTTCTCGATCTCGGACAGGGTCTCCTCGACCCCGCGGTTCTGGTTCTTCCGGTTGTGGCTCTCGGAGGCAGAGACGAAGACGGCGGGCCAAAGCTTTGGGATTCCGGGCCGGTCCTGGGCGGCGCGGAGCCTTTGGAGCCCCTTCTCGTTGGGAACGAGGGCGAGGTAGGTCACGTCCGGGACGAGCGGCAGGGCGGAGGCGACCTCGTCCGCATCGGCGAGCTGGGGGATGGCGCGCGGCGAGACGAAGCTCGTCGCCTCGATGAACGGCAAGCCGGCCCGCGCCAAGGCGGCGATGAGCTCGAGCTTCGAGGGCGTCGTGAGGACGGCCGACTCGTTCTGCAGCCCGTCCCGCGGCCCGACCTCGTACACCGTCACCCGTTGTTCCACGGGGCGGGATGTAATCGCCCTTTCGTCCGGCGGCGAGCTAGGGACCTCGGGGACCTCGTCGGGCCGGGAGGACAGGGACCCTTCTAGCGGAGCGCCCTGAAGGCGGCCCGGCCGGCATAGCGAGCCGTCGGCCCGAGCTCCTCCTCGATCCGCAGGAGTTGGTTGTACTTGGCGATGCGGTCGGTCCGTGAGGCCGACCCGGTCTTGATCTGGCCGCAGTCGCAGGCCACCGCGAGGTCGGCGATGGTGGTGTCCTCGGTCTCGCCCGAGCGGTGACTCATGACGCTCGTGTACCCCGCTCGATGGGCCATGCGGACCGCCTCGAGGGTCTCGGTGAGCGAGCCGATCTGGTTCACCTTGACGAGGATGGAGTTGGCGACGCCCTCCTCGATCCCGCGGCCGAGGCGGGTCACGTTCGTGACGAAGACGTCGTCGCCCACGAGCTGGATCTTCTTCCCCAGCCTCTCGGTGAGGAGCCTCCAGGTCGACCAGTCGTTCTCGTCGCAACCGTCCTCGAGCGAAACGATCGGGTACTTCTGGCAGAGCCCCTCGTAGAACTCCACCAGGGCCTTGCCGTCGAAGGTCTTCCCCTCGCCTTCCAGCGCATACTTCCCGCTCGCCTTGTCGTAGAACTCGCTCGAGGCCACGTCGAGCGCGAGGGCCACCTGCTCGCCGGGCTTCAGGCCGGCCTGCCTGATGGCCTCGAGGATGAGGGCGAGCGCCTCCTCGTTGGAGCCGAGGCTGGGAGCGTAGCCGCCCTCGTCGCCGACGCCGGTGTTGGCTCCCTTGGCTTTCAGGACCTTCTTCAGCGCATGGAAGGTCTCCGCCCCGTACCTCAGGGCCTCGGCGAAGGTGGGGGCTCCGAGCGGCACCACCATGAACTCCTGGAAGTCGACGTTGGAATCGGCGTGGGCGCCGCCGTTCACGACGTTCATGAGCGGCACGGGGAGGGTCCGGGCCCCGACGCCCCCGATGTAGCGGTAGAGGGGGAGGTCGTGCGCCTTGGCGGTCGCCTTGGCGGCCGCGAGTGACACGCCCAGGACGGCGTTGGCGCCGAGCTTCGACTTCGTGGGGGTGCCGTCGAGCTGCAGCATCCGCGCGTCCAGGGCAGCCTGATCGGAAGCATCGAGGCCGATGACGGCCGGACCGATGACCTCGGTCACGTTCGCGACCGCCTTCTTCACGCCCTTGCCGAGGTACCGCCCCTTGTCGCCGTCGCGCAGTTCGAGCGCCTCGTGCTCACCGGTGGAGGCGCCGGAGGGGACCGCGGCGCGCCCGACATCGCCGGTGCCGACCGCGACCTCGACCTCGATCGTGGGATTGCCGCGGGAATCGAGGATTTCCCGGGCGGTCACGTTGATGATCTCGGTCATGACGATCCTCCGAGGCGGCGCAGGCCCAATGAGCGAGTGTTCGCGGAATTTGCCCGCAGGACTCGAGGAGGTCAACGCAATTCCCTTCCGGAAGGCCGCGGCTTGTTGTCGAGGGGAAAGCTTCCTGGGCGCTCGCCGGGGGGAAAAAACAAGGGCGAAAGGCCGTTGGCCTCCGCCCCCTTTTGCCGGCGCTTCGCCCCTGGCGAGCGCGGCAAGCCCTGCCTCAAGCCCTAGCTGTAGTCGATGATCACCACGCCGCCGTCGTCGTCGCGCTCCTTGGGAGGAGCGTCGTCGGGTCTCGGGGCTGGACCGGTGGGCACGGGAAGCTCGATCGAGGGCCGATCATCGCGGCTCTTTTCCCGCTCGCGGCGCCTGATCTCCTCGATGACGTAGGCGTCTAGCATCGGCCTCTCCTGCCTTCGTCTTCGTCCCGCCTACTGACGATGCAAGCCGCGTTCCCGTCGCGACCCGGCTCCCTCCTCTATGATACGCAGAAGCCTCTCCACGGTATGAGGACGGTAGGACCCCCTCCCACGATTCACCGAAGCCTGCCTGCTTCAAGGAACGCACTAACACCCGACCCAGGATGGGTCAAGGCGACTGGAGCCGCGCTGCCGACGGACTCCCTGGCGTGACCGCGCGCCTCACCGAGTCGGCCTTGCCACTCCGTGCCGGCGGGGCGCGCCCGGGCCGGGGCTCGGGGCTCTCAGCGCCCTTCGGCCCGAGCCTTGAATGCCTCCAGGGTGCGGGGGAGCTGCACCCTCGTGAGCTGGTCGCTCATCTTGTCGAGGAGAGCCTGGGGGACGAGTGGAGGCTTCGAGATCTGGATCTCGACCGAGTACCGGGCGCGGGTGCCTTCCCCCTCGGGCGTGAGTTCCCAGGAGCCGTTCGACACCTTCAGGATCTCTCCGGAGACGAGGGACCAGGAGACGCGCCGGGGGCGGACCTCCTCGTGCCGCAGGACGTACCGGATCCGCCGGAGCCCGAGGTCGAGCTCGTACTCGACCTGCTTCTCCCCGCCCGACTGCCGCACCCGGCACGCCTTGACCCCGGGGACGAACTCCGGGTAGCGGGGGTAGTCCACGACGACGTCGAAGAAAGCGTCCACGGGCGCGTGGATCACGACCTCTTGGGACACGAGCGCCACGTTCCCTCCCAAGCCGCGGGGCGCGGCTCACCAGCCGTAGTTCGGGCTCCGGGTGAAGTGGTGGATGGTGTCGATGAAGCGGATGGTGGCGGTCTTGGCGCGCATCACCACGGAGTGGGTCCGTGCGCCATCCCCGGTGAAGACCACCCCCTTCAGGAAGTCGCCCTCGGTCACCCCGGTGGCTGCGAACATCACCGTCCCGCCGGCCATCTCGTCGGCGGTGAGCAGTCGCTCGGGATCGCGGATGCCTTGCGCCCTGAGCCTCTCCCGCTCGGCCTCGCTCCGGCAGACGAACCGACCCAGCATCTCCCCTCCCGCGCAGCGGATGGCGGCGGCGGCCACCACCCCCTCCGGGGCCCCCCCGGTCCCGAGGAGCAGGTCCACCCCCGTTTCCGGGAAGCAGGTGCTCACCGCTGCGGCCAGGTCGCCGTCGCGGATGAGCTTGATGCGGGCTCCCGCCTCCCGGACCTCCCGGATGAGGGCGGCGTGGCGCGGGCGATCCAGGATCACGACGGTGAGGTCCTCGACGTATTTGCCCACCGCCTCGGCGACGCGCTTCAGGTTCTCCGTCGGGGTGCGGCGCAGATCGACGGCGCCGCGGGCAGCCGGCCCCAGGGCCGCTTTCTCCATGTAGACGTCCGGAGCTCGCAGGAGGTGCCCGGGCTCGCTCATGGCGATGGCGCTGATGGCGTTGGCCCCGCCGGTGGCGCAGGCGTCCCGGCCCTCCAGGGCGTAGACCGCGATCTCCAGGTCGGCGTCTCCGTCCCGCCGCTTCCCCACCTTCTCGCCCACGCGGAAGGCGGGAGGCTCCTCCGATCCCTCGGCCAGGACGATCTCGCCATGTACCGGGACGTCGGCCAGCGCCCGGCGCATGGCGTCGGTGGCCGCCTGGTCCGCCGCGTCGCGATCCCCCCGGCCCATGAGCCGGGCCGAGGCGAGCGCCGCCGCCTCGGTCACGCGGACCACCTCGAGCGCCATGTTGCGGTCCATGATCAGTTCTCCCGCTCGTCGCCGGCGAGACAGCGGACGAGCTCGAGCGGCAGGCGCCGGATCCTGCCCTCGAGGTCCAGGCAGGCATGCACCGTGAACCCGTTCGCGAGAAGGTCTCCCTCCCGGAGGAGCCGGTAGGAGAACCGCGCCGAGGCCCTGCCCAGTTCGGCGAGGGTGGTCTCCACCGCGACGAGGTCGTCGTAGCGGGCCGGGCGAACGTACTTCACCCCCGCCTCGGCCACGGGGAGCACGAGTCCGAACTTCTCCTCGAAGTCGCGGTACCGTAGGCCCCGGGACCGGATGAACTCGTTGCGGCCCGACTCGAAGTAGCGAAGGTAGTTGGCGTAGTACACGACGCCCATCCGATCGGTGTCGCCGTAGATCACCCGGATCTCGATCCTCACCATCGCCCGCCCCTTCTCTAAAAGGAGGGGCAGCGGCCGGCGCGGCCCGGGCAGGGACGCCGGCGGGCGAGGCTCGACCGTTGGGCGAGGGCGGACCGCCCTGACGATACTCCGCTTCTCACCGGGTCTCCACCTTGTAGGACTCGAGGAGGGCCTTCACCTGCGGCGTCACCCGCCCCCCCACCACCACGTAGGTCTCGATCCGGACCGGTCCGACTCGCGGGGCGTAGGTGATCTCCAGGACCTGATCGGTCGTGGGGGTGGCGCGGTTGTGAGCGCGGACCCGCACGCACCGACCGAACCGTCCCGCCGGAGTCTCCACCCACTCGTCGGTGGAGGCAATCTCGTACCGCTCGGTCGAGCTCACCGACACGATCGAGCTCCAGCTCGCGCCCGCGCTTAAAGGCTGGCAGAGGAGCCTGCGCACCCGGTCCCGCACGCAGTCGCCTTCGACGCGGAGCTCGCCGCGCTCGTTGTCGCGAAAGTACCCGTCCGTGGTCCGGTCCAGGATCCTCACCGTCCTGCGCACGCCCCGCCGGTTCGGGGGAAGCGAGGGCGACTCGTCCACGTAGACCCACTCGTTGCCGACGGCGAGGGGGAAGTACTCAGAGATTCCCCCTCCCTGGGCTCGGGGCGCCGCCGCCGGGGCGGAGGGGTGCGCGGGAGCGGGCTCGGCCGCCTCGGGGGCGTGGGCGCACGACAGGGAGAGCGCCAAGGCGAGGAGGGGCGGAGGGGCGCGCTTCATCGCTCCATCCTACCGGAATCGGCCCCGGGCGGCCCCGGGGGGCCGGCCTTGTCGGAGAGCCGGCCCTGCTCCCTCTCGCGCTCGTCGAGGTCCTTCAGGGCCTCGCGCGCCGCCGCTCGGACCCGCGGGTCGAGGTGGCCCGACTCCAGGGTCTGGAGGTAGCCGCGGGCCTCGCTCCCGCCGATGTCTCCGAGGAGCCGGGCGAAGCGGGCCGCCTCGGCGTCGTCTCCCCGCCGGGAGTAGTCGATGAGCGGGCCCACCGCCCGCTCGTCGTGGATCTGCGCCAGCGCCCCTGCCGCCCGCTCGGCCAAGAGCGGCTCCGGGTCTGTGAGCCGCTCCACCAGGGCGGGAACCGCCTCCCGGCACCGCCGGTCCCCGAGAATCCGGATCGCCTGCTCGCGAACCCGGGGATCGGGGGACCTGAGGTCCCCGACGAGCCTCTCCGAGGACTTCGACTCCTCCCGGACCGCGATGGAGAGGCCCAAGGACGCCTGCCGCACCGCGGACCACAGCGCGCCGCGGAAGGCGGAGCGGAGCGCGCCGGGGAGGAGGGGGGTGGAACCGACCCCGGTCTCGAGCAGCTCGTCCCCGCCCGGCGTGGGGCCGGACGGCGAGAGCTCGAGGTTCACGGCCACCTCCGCCACCGCGCCGTCGCTCGTGAGGCGGCGCCGTGCCGAGACCACCTCGAGCCGGGCCCGGTAGGCCCGGGGGCCCTCGCCGGCCTTGAACCCCGCCTCCGCGAGCCCGTCAAAGGCGAGGCCTTGGAGCACCTCGGCATCGATCCCGACCGCAAGGAGCCCCTCCTCGTGCACCCCCGGGGACACGTGCAGGGAGACGACGTGGGCCGCGCCGCGGCTGCAGGCGACCGAGGAGGCCAAGAGGAGGGCGGCGAGGATACGACGCATGGGCGACGCCTTTAGAACGACGGGGGCGGCCCCGTCATTGCGGAGTTCCGCCTCCCCCTCCGCCCTCGGCCTCCGGGCTCTGCGTCGATGCGGGCGGGGCCTCGGGCTCGGGGCTCCCCCCGGCGGCCGCCGGGCTCGCCCCCGGGTCACCGCCCGTGGCCTGGCTCGTCGGCGCCTCGCGGCCGCGCCCCCGCCCACCCCGCCGCCGCCGGCGTCGCCGGCGACGTCGCCGATCGGGCGGGGTCCCCGGCTCGCCCGCCGATCCCTCGGCGGGGGGCGAGGAGTCCTCGCTCGCGGACACGGCCAGGACCTCGATCTCGTCGTCCTCCTCGCCCTCGTCGTCCCCCTCCTCCGGGGCGAGCTCCGCGGTGGAGGCATCCACTTCCAGCGACAGGACCGCGGCGGCGGCCTCGGCCGGCGCCGCCTCCCCCGCCCAAGGCGGCTCGGCCAAGGCCTTGGCCTCCTCGGGCGCTCGCTCGTCGCGCTTCGGCCCCTCGCGCCGCTCCCGTCGCTCGCGCTCCTCGCGCCGGGCGCGCCGAGCCGCCTCCTCCTGCTCGGCGGCCTCGGCCGCGCTCCGGAAGAAGGCCTCATCCATCTCGGGGACGAGGACCTGGGTGCAGCCGACTCCGGCCTCGGCAAATCCCTCGGCGAGCGCCTCGCCGCACAGGAGGAGGACGGGGAGCTGCCCGGTGGCACCGGCCTCGCTGCGCGCCTCGCGAGCGGCCTCGCCCGCGCTCACCACCACCCCGATCTGCGCGCCGTAGTGGCCGAGGTCGCGCCTCAGCTCGGCCACGTCGCGCCGCCCCACCTCGACCGAGGTCCTCAGGATCCGGATCCCATGGCGCACCTCGGCGACCCCCATGCGCCGGCGCGCCGTGTAGATGACGTGCTCGCGCCCGCGCTTGGCGACCTTGAGGTCGTGGAAGCCGAGCTTATCGAGCAGCCGGCAGACGACGTGCTCGACGGTGGGAGGGTCGCACTCGCGCAGGCGACGGCGCAGGGAGGCGAGCCCGGCCCGGCGGACCTCGGCGGCCGATGGCGCCGGGCGCGCCGGGGCGGCGAGCGGCTTCTCGCCCGGCTCCGGCTGCGCCACCAGGGTGACGGTCTCGCCCTCCACCTGGAACAGGGGATGGCGGCCGCTCCCCTCGCGCCGCCGGTTGTCCTCCTCGAGCGCCGCCCGGAGGGCGTTGTTGTCGCGGACGAACGCGTCCGGCATGAGAAGGCGTTCCGCGCCCTGGGCGGCGATCTCCACGAGGGAGAGCGGCCGCTCGGAACCGGCCAGGATCTCGTACGCCACCTCCGCGGGGGGCGGGAACCGGCGCGGGCGACCGCCTTCCTCCTCGCGGCGGCGGCGGCTCTCGGAGCGCCCACCGCCCCTCGCCACCTCTCTCGAGGGCACGGGGTGGCGCTCGCGCCCGCGGTAGAGCATCTCCGGCTCGAGGGGAGTCTCGATCAAGTTCTCGAGCCCCGCCGGGTTCTCGTCCATGCCCCACTCGACCAGCGCGAAGGTGCCGCTCTGGATGGGGATGAGCTTCCTGTCCTCGTGGGGGAGCCGGCAGTGGGCCGTGAGCTGGTCGGCCATGGTGTCGTCCGGGACCTTCCCGACGTGGTCGAGAAGGCTCTCCCGCACGGCGATCTCGGCGATCTTCTTGAAATGGAGTGGCTTCCCTTCGCGCCGCAGGACCTCGATGGCGGCTTCGGTGAAGGTCATGTACGTGCCTGTAGGTTTAAAGGTGACGAGGCTGAAAGCACCCGCCGTCTCGGCGAGAAGCCTTTGGGCTTTCATCTTCGTGCCGACCCCTCCCCCTGTCAACGTTGAAAGTACCTGATTCCCCGGCGATTCTTGGATCGCATGATCCGGATCCGCACGGGCGGCAGCTGGCGAGACGACCCGCGAATCGGCGCCGCCCGGGAGGCCGAAGGCGTTCGGGCGCGGTCCGTGGCGGCGAGAGAGCTCTCCGACGCCCTCGCCATCGAGGTGGACGGGATCGACATCGCCGCGGGCCTGGCCGAGGCGCCCCTCCTTCCGTCGCTCGAGGAGCTCTTGCGGGCGATCGCCCGGGTGGTGGGGGGAGCATCTCACGCGGAGGTGGTCTTTCGGGACGGGGGCCTCGAGCTCGTCCTGCGCCGGCGCGGGACGAGCGCGCTCCTCACGGTGGTGGCCCTCGGGCGGCCCTCGCGCCTGCTCGCCCGCGACGTCGAGGTCGACGTGGACGCCCTCGCCGCGGCCGCGCTCGAGGCGGCGGCTGGGTTCTGCAGGGACCTTGCGGCGGCGGTTCCGGGGGCGGACCGGGACGTGCGACCCCTCCGCGCCGCGGCGCGAAGGCTCTCCCGGGCTCAGCCGAAAAGCCCCTTCGACACGCCGCCCGAGCCCACGGTGGAGAGCCAGGGGCCGCGGCCGGGAGAGCTCGGGTGCGCCGTCGAGATCGAGGATCACGACGGCCTCCTCGCGTCCTACGAGGGGGGCCGTCCCGATCTCGGCTCCCTGCTCGTGCCGGGGCGGGTGGTACTGCGGGATGGCGATGGGCGCGAGCTCCTCTCCCTGGCCGGTCCCCCGTTCCTCGCGCTCCGGGACCTGACCGCGGCCGCCGACCGGGCCCTGTGCGCGGCCCGCCGGAGGGAACCGGGCGCGGAGTTCGCCCTGGCGCGCCCGGGGCGGGGGGTACGGACCCTCGCGCTCGATCTCGCTCGCGGGGGAACGCGGATCGACGGCCGCAGCGTCCCCTGCGCGCCCTTGCCCCTCCTGCGCGCCTTCTTGGAGGCGGCGCTCGACTTCTGCCGTCTCTCGAGGGCCTCGAACCCGAGACAGGCCGAGAACGGCCACTTGACCGAGCTCGAGTCCTCGGCCACCGACCGGATCGTCGAGCTCGAGGAGCTTTCCGGTGGCGATCTCCCCCGCACGAGCGGCGAGTGCGCTCCCGCCCGCGCGGCCGCGGACCTGCGGGTGGACCGTCGGCCGCTCGGGCCGGGCCGGCTCTCACGCTTGAGCTTCTTGCGGGTCGCCTCGGCCGAGGTGGGATCGCCCGTGGCTCTCGCCGTTCGCGGCCGCCGGGTGCTCGCCGCCGGGCGGGACGGGCTCGCCTGTCTCGACCGGGTCTCGGGAGAGACCCTCTGGAGGTCCGGCGGCGCGACCCTGGCGGCCTTCTTGCCCGGAGTGGTTCTCTTGTCGCGGGCGGAGCGACTCTGGGCGCTCTCCCCCGCAACCGGTGAGCGCCGCTTCGAGCGAGCCCTCCCAGCCGCACCGCTCTCCCAGGCGGCGGCGCTCCGGGGCGGGCCCATCGCGCTCGTGGAGCCGGGTGCGGTGACCGGTCTCGACCCGCGCTCGGGGGCGACTACCTTCCGGTTCACGGCCCCGGGGGCCTCGAGGACCTGGGCGGTCGGGTTCGGCCCGGTGCTGGTTTTGGGGTCGGACACCGGTTTCCTCCACGGCCTCGATGCAGAGGGGCGCCTCCTCTGGCGCGTGCGCGCGCCCGGCCCGCTCCTTCGAGCGCCGGCGGCCTGGGGCGAGACCTGTGTCGCCTCGTGCGAGACCGCGTCGGGGACGGCCCTCCTCGCGGTGGACGCGGCCACGGGGGTGCGGCGTTTCGAGGCGGCGCTGGAGCTCCTCCCCTCCGGGGCGCCCTGCCCCTTTGGACGGCGCCTGGCGGTCCCGGGAACGGTGGCCGGCGATCCGGCGGTGACGGTGCTCGACCGGGGGGGCGAACTCGTCTTCACCTCTGCCCCGCCCCTGGCCGGTGCGCCGGCGATCGCCTCCTTCGACTCGCTGCTCATCGTGCGCGACGCGGAGGGGGCCCTGCTCGCCCTCGACCGAGACGGGCGCCCGCGCTGGTCTCGTCCCGCCCCAGAGGCCGCCTGGCGGGGCCCGCGCCCGCTCTCCATCTCGCGGGGAGCGCTGTTCGTGGCCGGGGACGGCATCGCCTGCCATGCCCTCTCGACCGGGGAGCGGGTGGGGGCCCTGCCCGGGGTCTCGGCCGCGCTCCTGTGCGTGACCGCGGACCTGACGGTGGCGGCTCTCGACCTGGACGGCCTGGTTTCCGTCCACCGGCTGGGGACTCACCTGAGCCTCGTCTAGGGGCGGGTCAGACCCCGAGGAACAGGCGCTTGCCGAAGTTGAGGGCGAGGTCGGCGTCGAAGATCTTCTGCGCCGCCGACTCGACGTCGTAGGGGATCCGGTGGAACTCCACCACCCGGCTGGCGCTGTCGTAGAGGACGAAGCCCGCCCGGTTGTCGCAGTCTCGGGGCTGGCCCACCGAGCCCACCGAGACCACGTACTTGTACCCGCGTCGCAGGGTGAACCGCGCGGCCAAGACCTCGTGGACCTCGTCCTCCCCGTGCAGCGCGAAGGTCTTGCAGAGGTGGGAATGGCCCACGAAGCTCACCTCGGGCAGTTCCCGCAGATTCGGCAAGAGCTCGTAGGCCTGCTCCATGGCGAACACGTACTCGAAGGCGGGGGGATCGACAGGGTTCCCGTGGCTGAACCCGATCCCCCCTTCCTGGTGGAGGTAGGGGAGGCCGCGGAGCCAGTCCAGGTGCTCGGGCGAGAGGCGGCCGGCGGTCCAGTCCAGGGCGTGGCGGGCGGCGTCGTAGTAGAAGCTGTAGTCCATCCGGCCCGCCACCGCCGCGTCGTGGTTGCCGAGCAAGGTCACGGCACACGACTTTTTGATGGCCTCGCAGCATTCGTTGGGGCTCGCCCCGTAGCCCACCACGTCGCCGAGGCAGACGAGGGTGTCGGGCCGGTGCTTCTCGACGGCGGCGAGCGTCTCGGTGAGCGCCTCGAGGTTCGAGTGGATGTCCGACAGGATCCCGATGCGCATGGGCCGTCCGGCCGCGGCATGGTAGCCGCCGACCCGCGAGAGCGTCAACCGCCGGTCGGGGCCGAGAGCGCCTCGGGCTCCAGGTCATCGAAGGTGGCCAGGCGGCGCGCCTCCGCGTAGCGGGTGCGGATCTCCTTGGGGGTGAGGGTGCGCAGCCGGTCGAGCGAGAACGCCTCGACCGCGAAGGAGGCGAGGACGCTCCCGAGGACGATGGCCCGCCGAAGGACCGCCGGGTCCGATCGGGGGGCGGCCGCGAGGTACCCCATGAACCCGCCGGCGAAGGTGTCCCCCGCGCCGGTGGGATCGAAGACCGCGGGGAGCGGAACGGCGGAAGCGGCGAAGACCTCGCCCCCGGAAAAGAGGAGGGCCCCGTGCTCGCCCCGCTTCACCACCACAGCCCGCGGTCCCATGCGCAGGACGGCGCCCGCCGCCTTCACCACGTTGTGCTCGCCGGAGAGCTGGCGCACCTCGGCGTCGTTCACGAACAGGAGGTCGACCCGCTCGAGCGTGCGGAGGAGGCTCTCGCGCTTCGCGGTGATCCAGTAGTTCATGGTGTCGCAACCCACGAAGCGCGGGCGTCGCACCTGGTCGAGCACCGCGCGCTGCAGGTCGGGATCGATGTTCCCCAGGAACACGTGCTCGCAGTCCCGGTAGGAGGGGGGGAGCTCGGGCGCGAACTCGGCGAAGACGTTGAGCTCGGTCTTAAGGGTGTGAGCCACGTTGAGGTCCGCCTCGTACCGCCCCTTCCACCGGAAGGTCCGCCCCGGGCGCCGGACGAGGCCCAAGAGGTCGACCCCTCGCGAGGAGAGGAAGGCGAGGTGGGCCTCGGGGAAATCCTCCCCCACCACCGCCACCACCGAGACCGGCCCGAAGAAGCTCGCCGCCACCGAGAAGTAGGATGCTGAGCCGCCCAGCACCTCTTCCCTGCAGCCGAGCGGGGTCTCGAGCGAGTCGAGCGCCACCGATCCCACCACCACGAGTGACATCCCCTCTCCCTTCCGGCCTCTTTCCACCACCCCCGGGGCGTTCGCGAGGCTCCCTCGCCCGCCCCGAAAGGCCGAGCCTCTACCGCGGGTCCGCTTCCCCGGTCAACCGGGGCGGGGTCCTCCGGCGCGGATCGCCCGGCCCACCCTCTCTGGCCAGCTGGCCGCAGGCGGCGGAGATGTCCCGCCCCCGGCTCCGGCGGACCACGGCGGTGAGGTTTCGCGAGACGAGGAGGTCCTGGAACGCCTGGACCGCCTCGGGCGAGGGGGCGGCGAAGGAGAGCCCGGGGTTCTCGTTGTAGGGGATGAGGTTCACCTTGGCCGGGATCCCGCGCACGAGGCCCGCGAGGCGCCGAGCGTCCTCGAGGCTGTCGTTCACCCCCCCGAGGAGCACGTACTCGAAGGTGATGCGCCGGCCGTTCTTCGCCGGGAAGGCGCGGCAGGCCGCGAGCAGCTTGGCGAGGGGGTAGCGGCGGTTCAGGGGCATGAGCGCATCGCGCTGGGCGTCGGTGGTAGCGTTGAGCGAGACCGCCAGCTTCACCTGGGTCTCCGCCCCGATCCGCGCGATCTGCGGCACGAGCCCCGAGGTGGACACGGTCACGTGCCGGTGGGAGAAGTGGGGCCCGTCCTCCGAGAGGAGGAGCTCGAGCGCCAGCTTCAGGTTCGGGTAGTTGGCGAGGGGCTCTCCCATGCCCATGAAGACGAGGTTCGTGAGGGGCCGGGGCCCCTCTCCCTCCCCGAGCTCCAAGAGCCTCCGGTTGGCCCGGTGCACCTGGTCGACGATCTCCCCCGCGGTGAGGTTGCGGGCGAGGCCCATGGTGGCGGTGAGGCAGAAGGTGCACCCCACCGCGCAGCCCACCTGGGTGGAGAGACACAGCGTCTTCCTTTCCGGCTCGGGGAGGTAGACCGACTCCACGAGCTTCTGGTCCTCGGTCCGAAAGGCCCACTTGATGGTCCCATCGTCCGAGCGCCGCTCCTCCGCCCGCTCCAGGGTGGTGAGGCGGGTCTTTGCGGAGAGCTCGGCGCGGAGTGGCCGGGCGAGGTCGGTCATCTCGTCGAGGCCGGCCGCTCCCCTCTGGTGGAGCCAGCGGAAGAGCTGGCGAGCCCGGTAGGGCTTCTCGCCCAGGCTGGCGAGGAGCTCGGAGAGCACGGGCAGGGGTAACCCCCGAAGGTCGGGCCGCCCGTCCCGAGCGCGTCCCGGGGCGGTGGCCGAGTTGGCCCTTGCTTCCCCTGTCTCCACTCTCCCCATCGTGTAAGCGCCCCCGCCCGCCCGCGCGACGTTCGTGCCGAGGCGCTCGCCGGCGGGCCGGGGACCTCGGGCCAAGAGGGGTCGGCCCGGTCAGCGCTTCCACTCGTAGCCGAGGATCTCTCCCTCGGGGAAGAAGTAGGCGATCTCGATCCGGGCGTTCTCGGCGCTGTCGGAACCGTGCACCGTGTTCTTCTGGACGTCGGTGGCGAAGTCTTTCCGGATCGTGCCGGGCGAGGCCTGGGCGGGGTTCGTGGCGCCCATCACCTCGCGGTTCTTCGCCACCGCGTCCTCGCCCTCGAGCACCATGAGGACGACCGGTCCCGAGGTCATGAACTCGATGAGGGAGGGGAAGAAGGGGCGGGCGCGGTGCACCGCGTAGAACCCCTCCGCCTCGGCGCGCGACAGGCGCACCATCCGGAGGGCCACGGGCTTCAGTCCCCGCTCCTCGAAGCGGGCGATGATCTTCCCGACGAGGGCCTTCTCGAGGCCGTCGGGCTTCACGATGGAGAGCGTCCGTTCCTTGGCCATCCCGTCCCCTTGTGCGTTCGCCCCCGGGGGAAGACCCGGGGGTCGAGAGTCCCTTACCGGCGACCCCGGCCCGGCCTCTTGGCGGGTTTCGCCGGCCGGGCCGTCCCCCCGCGCCGGGCGCTCCCTTTCGCCCCGCCCCGTCCCCTCCGGGCCGCGCTCGCGGCCTTGGGCCGGCGGGCGAGGAGGTCCCTCATCGCCTGGCCGAGCAGGTGCGGACCCTCGACCACCGCGATGCCCGCCTCCCTCAGGGCCTCGATCTTGGCGCCCGCCGTGCCGCTGCCGCCGGAGATGACCGCGCCCGCGTGCCCCATGCGCTTGCCCGGGGGAGCGGTCCGGCCGGCGATGAAGCCCACCACCGGCTTCTTCATGTGATCCCGGACGAAGGCGGCGGCGCGTTCCTCCTCCGAGCCGCCGATCTCCCCGATGAGGATCACCGCGTCGGTGCCGGGGTCGCGCTCGAAGAGGCGGAGGACGTCGATGAAGTCGGTCCCGTGGACCGGGTCGCCGCCGATGCCGACGGCGGTGGACTGGCCCAGGGAGAGGTCGGTGAGCTGCTTCACCGCCTCGTAGGTCAAGGTCCCGGAGCGCGAGACCACGCCCACTCGCCCGGGCTGGTGGATGTGCCCGGGCATGATGCCGATCTTGCACTGCCCCGGGGTGATCACCCCGGGACAGTTCGGCCCGATGAGGCGGACCCCGGGTCGCGATTCCAGCGCCCGCCGGACCCGCACCATGTCGAGGATGGGGATGCCCTCGGTGATGGCCACGACGAGCTCGATTCCCGCCTCGGCCGCCTCGAGGATGGCGTCGGCGGCGCCCGCCGGGGGGACGAAGATGGCGGAGGCGGTGGCGCCGGTCTTCCGGACCGCCTCGCCCACGGTGTCGAAGAGGGGCACCTCGTCCTCGAAGTGGCCGCCCCCCCGGCCGGGCGTCACCCCGGCCACCACCCTCGTCCCGTAGGCCAGCATCTGGCGGGCGTGGAAGCTCCCCGCCGCCCCGGTGATCCCCTGGACCAGGACCCGCGTCCGGCGGTCGACGAGGATGCTCATGGCGTCCCCCTCACCGCCGCCACCGCCTTGCGCGCGGCGTCCCCGAGGTCGTCGGCGGAGGTGATCCTGAGCCCGCTCTCCGAGAGGATCCTCTTGCCCAGCTCGACGTTCGTGCCCTCGAGCCGTACCACGAGCGGGATGCGCAGCTCGACCTGCCGCGCCGCCGCCACGATCCCGTTGGCGATGACGTCGCACTTCATGATGCCGCCGAAGATGTTCACGAGCACCGCTTTCACCTCCGGGTCGGCGAGGAGGATCTTGAAGGCGGCGGTGACCTTCTTCTCGTCCGCCCCTCCCCCGACGTCCAGGAAGTTGGCCGGCTGGCCGCCCGAGAGCTGGATCACGTCCATGGTGGCCATGGCCAGGCCGGCCCCGTTCACCATGCAGCCGATGTCGCCCTTGAGGGCGATGTAGGAGAGGTCGTGCTCCCTGGCCTGGGCCTCCTTGGGATCCTCCTCCTCGGGATCGCGGAGCGCGGCCACGTCCTTGTGCCGGAACAGGGCGTTGTCGTCGAAGTTCATCTTCGCGTCGAGGGCGAGGAGGACCCCCTCGGAGGTGACCACGAGCGGGTTCACCTCCACGAGCGACGCGTCGGTGGCGAGACAGGCCTCGTAGACCCCGCCGGCGAAGCGGACGAAGGCCGAGACGGCCTCGCCCGAGAGCCCCAGGCCGAACCCCACCCGGCGGGCCTGGAATCCCGCGAGAGCGAGCAAGGGGTCGATCCACTCCCGAAGGATCTTCTCCGGCCGCCGGGCGGCGACCTCCTCGATGTCCACCCCGCCCTCGGAGGAGGCCATGAGCGCGAGGCGCCCCACCTCGCGGTCCAGGGTGAGGCCGAGATAGAGCTCCCGGGCGATGCGGCAGCCCTCCTCCACGTAGACCTTGCGGACGAGCTGCCCATCGGGTCCGGTCTGCGGCGTCTTGAGCCGCATCCCGAGCATGGCCTGGGCCAGGGCGCGGGCCTCCTCGGGGGACTTGGCGAGCTTCACCCCGCCCCCCTTCCCCCGTCCGCCGGCGTGGATCTGGGCCTTCACCACGCAGGGGCCGGAGAGGTGGCGGGCGGCGGCCTCCGCCTCCTCGGGGGTGGTGGCGACGACGCCCCTCGGGACGGCCACCCCGTGGCGGCGCAGGATCTCCTTGGCCTGGTACTCGTGGATCTTCATGGAGGGGCTACTCCCGCGGGCCTTCCTGCCAGACGAAGTCCCGGATGGCCTGGACGGTGGTGGCCCTGAACATGTCGGCGAGCGAGGTCGTGAGGGGGATGCGCTTGGGGCAGACCTCGACGCAGTTCTGGCTCTTGCCGCAGCCCTGGATCCCGTCCGCGCCCATGAGGGCCCGCAGCCGCTCGGCCCGGTTGAGCCGGCCGGTGGGGTTTGCGTTGAAGAGCCGCACCTGGCTCACGGGAGCGGCGCCCATGAAGGGGCTCTGCCCGTTCACCTGGGGACAGGCCTCGAGGCAGCAGCCGCAGGTCATGCAGGTGGAGAGAACGTACATCCACTCCTGGTCGCTCCCGGCCTGGCGCGGCCCGGGCCCGAGGTCGTGGGTGCCGTCGATGGGAACCCAGGCCCGCACCTTCTTCAGGGCGTCGAACATCCGCTGTCGATCGACCATGAGGTCGCGCACCAGCGGGAACTTCCCCATGGGCTCGAGGGTGACGGGCCTTTCGAGCTGGTCGATGAGCGCGGTGCAGGCCTGCCGCACCCTGCCGTTCACCACCATGCTGCAGGCCCCGCACACCTCCTCCAGGCAGCTGCAGTCCCAGACGACCGGCGTGGTCAGGGTCCCGTCGGAGGTGACCGGGTTCCGCTGGATCTCCTGGAGGCAGGAGATGACGTTCAAGTTGGGCTGGTAGGGGATCTTGAAGGCCTCGATGCGCGAGGGCAGGCCCGGGCCGTCCTGCCTCCTCACGCGCAGCTCGATGGGCGCCGGGGGGGCGGCGGCCGTATCGTTCGGTTGGGTGGTCATGGGGGGGGATCTCCGGATCTAGTCGTAGTGGCGGGGCTCGGGGGCCAGGACCGGGGTGGGCACGTCGCGGTAGGTGATCTCCGGCCCCTGCTCGGTGAAGCGGGCCATGGTGGTCTTCCGCCAGCGGTCGGTGTTGGCCTGCCACAGGGCCATGAACTCGGGATCGTCCCTGGGAGCCTTGGTCTTGGGCCTCGGCAGGGCGAACTCGGGCTTGTAGTGGGAGCCGCGGAACTCGTCGCGGAGGAGGGCGCCCTTGGCGACCACCTTGGCGAGCTCGAGCATGTTGAGGAGCTGGTTCACGAAGGCGAGCGACTGGTTCATGGTCTTCCCGGTGTCGAGGGCGTTCACCGCCCGGGCCCGCTCGCAGAGGGCATCGAGCTCGGTGAGGGTGCGCCTGAGCTTCGCGTTCTCGCGTACGACGGTGCAGTTCTCGGTCATGAGATCGCCGAGCTCGCGGGCGAGGCGAAAAGGGTTCTCCTTGCCGGAGAGGCCGCGGATCCCCGAGAACCGCTCCTTCCAGTAGGAGGTGGCCTCCTCGAGCAGCGTCGACTTCACCGCCCCGGCGCCCGCCGGGGCGTTCCTTGCGTAGAGGGCCATGGCCGGACCGGCGATCTGCCCGGCGTAGATGCAGGAGAGGAGCGAGTTCGCCCCGAGCCGGTTGGCGCCGTGGTACTGGTACTCGCACTCCCCGGTGGCGTAGAGGCCGGGGATGGTGGTCGCCTGGTTTCGGGCCGAGGGGACGATGTTGGCCGCCCCGTCCGCCTCGTAATCCACCCACAGGCCCCCCATCGAGTAGTGCATCCCCGGGAAGATCTCCATGGGCACGTGGCGCGGATCGACGCCCCGGAACTTCTCGTAGATCTCGAGGACGCCCCCCAGCTTCCTCGTGAGCACCTCGGGGGGGATATGGGTCATGTCCAGGTAGACCGCGTCGCGGCCCCCGATGCCCATCCGCATCTCCCGGCAGACCTGGAAGATCTCCCGGGTGCCCACGTCGCGGGGGACGAGGTTCCCGTACTTGGGGTAGCGCTCCTCCAGGAAGTACCAGGGCTCGCCCTTCCTCGGCATGGGGTTGCCGGTCACCGGGTCGGTGGGCCGCCCGTCCGACGGCACCCAGACCCGCCCCCCCTCGCCGCGGAGCGACTCGCTCATGAGCCTGAGCTTGTCGTCCCCGGGGATGGCCGAGGGGTGCACCTGGATGAACTCGCCGTTGGCGTAGACCGCCCCCTCCACGTAGGCGCGGGCCGCGGCCGATCCGGTGTTGATGACCGAGTTGGTGGAGCGCCCGAAGATCACCCCCGGGCCTCCGGTCGAGAGGCAGGCCGCCTCGGCAGGGAAGGCCTTCACCTCCAGGGTCCGTAGGTCCATGGCCACGACCCCCCGGCAAGCGCCCGCCCCGTCGAGGACGTTCCCCAGGTACTCCCAGTACTCGTACTTCTTGACGAGCCCCTCCACCTCGTAGCGCCGCACCTGCTCGTCGAGGGCGTAGAGGAGCTGCTGACCGGTGGTGGCGCCGGCGAAGGCGGTGCGGTGGTGGAGGGTGCCGCCGAACCGGCGGAAGTCGATGAGCCCCTCGGGCGTCCGGTTGAAGGTCACCCCCATGCGGTCGAGGAGGTAGATGATGCCGGGGGCGGCGTAGCACATCCCCTTCACCGGCGGCTGCTCGGCCAAGAAGTCCCCGCCCTTGAGCGTGTCCTTCACGTGGATGTCGGGGTGATCGCCCTCGCCCTTGGTGTTCACCGCTCCGTTGATGCCCCCCTGGGCGCAGACGGAGTGGGAGCGCTTCACCGGGACGACGGAGAAGAGGTCCACCTGCTTGCCCGCCTCCGCCAGCTTCAGCACCGTCGTGAGGCCGGCCAGACCGCCGCCGACCACGATATAGCGTCCTTCGGCCATGGGCTTATTTGCCTCGCTCTTCTTAGAGGGATGCGACCGGCCAGTGGATGCGGACCACGGTGTAGACGACCGCCGCGGAGAGGAGGAGGAAGACCACCCAGCCCGCCACCTCGACCCGGTCCTGGGCCTTTCTTCCGATGGCGAGCCCCCAGGAATAGGCGAAGCCGAAGAGGCCGTTGCCGAGGTGGAAGGCGGCGGACAGGCCCCCCACGAGATAGAGAACCGTCCAGCCCAGGGGGGTGACGGCGTGCGCGACCTCCTCGAAGGTGGTGAGGTCGCTTGGGCCGCGGAGAAGCATGAGCCTTCCCTCGGGCATGATCCTGAGCTGCCAGACGTGGAGCACGATGTAGACGAAGACCACGAGGCCGCTCCACCGCTGGGCGGTGTAGAGCCAGTTGCGCCGGTAGGGGTAGGCGCCGGCGTTGGACTCGCCCGTGTACCAGATCCAGAACCCGTACAAGGAATGGAAGAGGATGGGCAGGAGAAGGACGCCGATCTCGATGGCGTAGAACACGGGTCGCGGCGCGAGCTCCCAGAGCTCCCGGATGGCGGCCTCGTAGGACTGTGGGGAGAGCCCGACCTTCAGGTTCTCGAAGAGGTGGAAGAGCAAGAAGGCGCCCACCGGCACGATCCCGGAGAGCGAGTGGAGCTTGCGAAGGGCGAACGAGTAATCCCGCGCGGGCGCGGCGGCGGCCTCGGACATCTCGCCTCCAGGCAGGGTGAGGCCGGGCCCCCGCGATGGGGGTCCGGCCGGTGCGGCCGGGGATCTTACCGCCTAAAGCCCGGTCTCGGAAACCGACTTCCTCACGCTTTGGACGGACTTCTGGAACATCGCCCGCTCGGCCTCGTCCAGCTCGACCTCGAGGATCCGCTCGACCCCCCCGGCGCCGATCACCACCGGCACGCCGACGAAGAGGCCGCTCACCCCGTACTCGCCTTCGAGGAGGGCAGAGCAGGTGAGGACGCGCTTGCGGTCCTCGAGGTAGGACTCGGCCATGGTGATGGCCGAGACCGCCGGTGCGTAGAAGGCCGAGCCCGTCCCCAGGAGCTGGACGATCTCGCCCCCGCCCTTGCGGGTCCGGTCCACGATGGCGTCGAGGGTGGCCCGGTCGAGGAGCCGGGCAAGGGGAACGCCGTTCACCGAGGAGTACCGGAGCAGCGGGACCATGTCGTCGCCGTGCCCGCCGAGCACCAGGGCGGTCACGTCCTGGGGGGAGACCCCGGCTGCGGCGCCGACGAAGTACCGGAAGCGGGCCGCGTCCAGGACGCCGGCCATCCCCACCACCCGGTTCCTCGGGAACCCGGTGACCTTGTGCAGGGCGTAGACCATGGAGTCGAGCGGGTTCGTCACCACGATGACGAAGGCGTGGGGCGCGTGCTCCTTGATCCCCTGGGCCACCTTGGAGATGGCCTCGAGGTTCACCTTGAGCAAGTCCTCCCGGCTCATGCCCGGCTTGCGGGGCACGCCGGCGGTGACGATGCAGACCTCGGCCCCGTCGATGGAGGCGTAGTCGGTGGTGCCGGAGCCCTTGAGCTCTACGTCGAAGCCCAAAACGCCCCTCGTCTGCATGAGGTCGAGGGCCTTGCCCCGGGCCACGCCCTCCATGATGTCCACGAGGACCACGTCCCCGAGGGCCCTCTGGCCGGCGAAGAGCGCGAGGGTGCCGCCGATTTGTCCCGCCCCGATGAGGGCGACCTTCCTTCGAGAAGACATTGGGTGTCTCTCCTGGCTAAGGCGCTTCCCTTGCCCCGTTCACGACATGTGCTTCACGATCTCGCTGGCGAACTCGGAACAGTGGACCTCGACCGCCTCCTTCACCCCCTCGGCCTTCATGAGCCGGGCGAAGTCGTAGGTCACCCGCTTGTCGGCGATGGCGCCCTCCATCCCCATGATGATCTGGTCCGCGGCTTCTCCCCAGCCCATGTGCCGGAACATCATCTCCCCCGAGAGGATCACCGATCCGGGGTTCACCCGATCCTGGTCGGCGTACTTGGGGGCGGTCCCGTGGGTCGCCTCGAAGATGGCATGGCCGGTGGTGTAGTTGGCGTTGCCCCCCGGGGCGATCCCGATGCCGCCCACCTGCGCGGCGAGCGCGTCCGACAGGTAGTCGCCGTTCAGGTTCAAGGTGGCGATGACGTCGAACTCGTCCGGGCGGGTCAAGACCTGCTGCAGGGTGATGTCGGCGATGGCGTCCTTCACGAGGATCCGACCGGCCGAGAGCGCCGCCTTCTGCTCCGCGTTGGCAGCCTCCTCTCCCCGGGCCGCCTTGGTCCGCTCCCACTCTTCCCAGGTGTAGACCCGGTCGCCGAACTCCCGCTCCGAAAGGGCGTAGCCCCAGTTGCGGAATGCACCCTCGGTGAATTTCATGATGTTGCCCTTGTGGACGAGGGTGACGCTCCGGCGCCGGTGGTTGAGGGCGTACTCGAGCGCCGCCCGGACGAGGCGCTCGGTGCCCTCCCTCGAGACGGGCTTGAGCCCGAGCCCGCTCGTGGCCGGGAACCTCACCTTCCGGTACTCCTTCGGGAACTCCCGCTCGAGGAAGGAGAGGATCTTCCGCGCCTGCTCGCTCCCCGCCTCCCACTCGATCCCGGCGTAGATGTCCTCGGTGTTCTCGCGGAAGATCACCATGTCGACCTTGTCGGGGCGCTTCACCGGCGAGGGGACCCCCTTGAACCAGCGCACCGGCCGCAGGCAGACGTAGAGGTCCAGGATTTGTCGCAGCGCCACGTTGAGGGAGCGGATGCCTCCGCCGATCGGGGTGGTGAGCGGGCCCTTGATCCCGATGACGTACTCCCGGAACGCCTCGATGGTCTCGTCGGGGAGCCAGGTGTTGAACGCCTTGAACGCCTTCTCGCCGGCGTAGACCTCCGTCCAGGCGATGCGGCGCCGGCCCCGGTAAGCCTTCTCCACGGCCGCGTCGAAGACGCGCACGCTCGCGCGCCAGATGTCCCGGCCGGTGCCGTCTCCCTCGATGAAGGGGATGATGGGGTGGTCCGGGACGACCAGCTTCCCGTTCACGCGGGTGATCTTCGAGCCGTGCTCTGGCACCACGGGCCTCGCGTCAGGCATGTGCGAACCTCGGTGTTTCAGTGGAGTGAAGACTCTCCTCTAGGGAGCCCAACAAAGGCGTCAGGATTCAGGCGGGATCCCGTTGGGCACGGCCCCGGTCGACCCATTTGCCCCAGGGAAGCCCCGAACGCCCCGTCTCGTGCGGGTCGCCCATCCCGACTCTCACCCCCGCCCTCCCCTCGGGGCGGTCACCGGGGGCGCAGACCTATCGCAAAGGTGCGAGAGGTGGTCAAGACGGACCCGGCTGGACGATTCGGGGCGTTCGCCCGACGCATCCTAGCCTCGGGCGAGCGGGCTCCCCCATTTCGCCTAGTGGACCGTCGCCGGCGGATCTCCTCCTGGGGAGCGTAGCGGGCTCACGGGCGCCCTGGGCGGCTCCCGGGGAAGCCGGACCGTGAAGGTCGCCCCTTCGCCCTTGACGCTCTCGACCCTGATGCTGCCCCCGTGCGCCTCGACGATCTGGCGAACCACGTAGAGGCCGAGCCCGAGCCCGCCGAAGTTCTGTGCCGGGACCGCCCTCTGGAACCGCTCGAACACGCGCGCCTGGTGCTCGGGGGCGATCCCGATCCCCTGATCGGAGACCTCGAGCACCACGAACTCCCCCTCGGGCCGGACCCTCAGCACCACCGGCTTTCCCTGGCCAAACTTTCCGGCGTTGACGAGGAGGTTCCCCACCACCTGCTCGATCCGCAGGCGATCGAAGCGGCCCGGGGAGGGCGAGAGGTCATAGGCGAGCCGAGATCCGGTGCGGGAGACGTCTGCCTCGACCTGGCCCGCGGCCTCGCGGGCGAGGTCGGCCAGGTCGACCTGCTCGTAGCGCAGGTCGAGCTTCCCGAGGCGCATGCGCGAGACGTCCAGGAGCTCGTTCACGAGAAGGGAGAGCCTCCTCGTCTGGCGCTGGAGGGAGGCGAGCCTCTCCGCGAGCAGCTCGGGAAGCCCGGCCACGCGGAGGGAGGCCCGGGCGAGGAGCTGGAGTTGCAGCTGGAGCGCGGTGATGGGGGTGCGCAGCTCGTGGGAGGCGATGGAGAGGAACTCGTCGCGCTCCCTCACCTCCTCCTGGGCCTTGCGGAAGAGCCGGGCCCGCTCCTCGACCCGGCGGCGCTCCGCGACGTCCCGCACGGCGGCGATGGTGCAGGGGCGCCCGTCGAGGACGATGGGGGCGAGGCTGATCTCGGCGGGGAACTCGGTCCCGTCGCTCCGCAGGCCCGAGAGATCGAGGCCGAGGCCCATGGGCCTTCGCCGGGGAGCGCCCTGGTATCCCGCCCGGTGGACCTCGTGCATGGTCCGGAACCGTTCGGGCAAGAGCACCTCGACGGGCCGGCCCACGAGCTCGGCCCGCGGATGGCCGAACAGGAGCTCGGCGCTCTCGTTCAGGTAGGTGAGGCGCCCCCCCTCGTCCACGATGACGAGGGCGTCAGGAAGGGATTCCAGGATCTCGAGGTCCACTCGTCCTTCAAGGTGCATATGGAGCGGCGTTGCCGGGTAGTCCAAGGCGGGGAACGCCCCGGCTCGGGCGAGGCGAGCCTCGCTCGGCTTCGGATCCCCGCGGGGTGTGAGGAGGCCGGGACCAGCCGACTTCATCCGCGCGGGGCGTTCAGCCGGCCGGCCTCGGGGGAGAAGTCGTAGATCGATTCGAGCCGGACGTTCCGGTAGCGCTCGAGCTTCAAGGCCATGCGCGAGAGCAGGGCCAGGAGCCCCTGTACGTCGGGGTGGCCGCCCTTCCCCGCCGTCTTCCTGCGGCGCTTCACCTCCGCGAGGATGGACCTGCGCGCCTCGCGCGGGTGGTAGAGGAACGATCCCGAGAAGACGAGCCCACCCTCGTTGGGCAAAAGCCGCGCCTCGAGGACGTCGCCCTTCCCGAGGCCGACGAGCTGGCGGCGCTCGATGACCTCGTGGTCTTTCCCGGTGAAGAGGTCGCGCAGGCGGACCCTGCCGTCGGAGATCCGTCGCACCTCGAAGAGCGCATGGACGTTCTGGGCGAGATCCTGGAACGCTCGGCACTCCACCTCCTCGAGGTTCGCCCCCTCGGAGGCGAGAAACTCCTCGAGGGTCGTCCGGCCCTCGGCCGGCCGGTAGTCGTAGAGGTAGAAGTCGAGCATGCCATTGAGCCGGGCCTCGTAGGTGCGATCCTCCTCGTGCGGCTCGCCGTACACGCCGAAGTGCTGCCGTCGGGCCTCGAGCAGGCGTTCCTTGCGCGCCTCGGCGGTGGCCCACGAGAGAAGCCGTTCGTGGATGTGCTGCAGGGTCACCGCCCCTGCTCCATCATGCCCACGAAGCGGCCGAACAGGGACCGGGCGTCGTGCGGGCCGGGGGACGACTCGGGGTGGTACTGCACCCCGAACGCGGGAGCGTCGAGCACCTCGATCCCCTCGACGGTGTTGTCGTTCAGGTTCTGGTGGGTGACCTTTGCGCGTCCGGCCAGGCTTGCCGGGTCCACCGCGAACCCGTGGTTCTGGGTGGTGACGTCGACCTTGCCGGTGGCGAGGTCCTTGACGGGCTGGTTGGCACCGCGGTGGCCGAACTTGAGCTTGTAGGTCCTCCCCCCCAAGGAGAGCGCCAGGATCTGGTGGCCGAGGCAGATGCCGAACACCGGCACCCGACCGAGCAAGGCGGCCACCGTCTCCCGGGCCCCGAGGACCGCGTCCGGATCGCCGGGGCCGTTCGTGAGGAACACGCCATCGGGCTCGAGGGCGAGCGCCTCCTCGGGGGAGGTCCTCGAGGGGACCACGGTCACCCGGCAGCCGGCCGCCGCGAGGAGCCGCAGCATCGCCCGCTTCACGCCCCAGTCGTAGGCGACCACCGAGAAGCGGGGCGCGTGTTCCTCGGCCCGTTCGGCCGCCGTGAAGGCGTCGGCGCCCTTCTCCCGCCACTCGTACCGCACCGGGGTGGAGATTTGGGTGGCGAGGTCCTGGCCCTCCATCCCCGGCATGCTCCTCGCCCGATCCACGAGGGCCCGGGGGCTCCCCTCGGTCGAGACCACCCCCATCTGCGCGCCCGAAGTGCGGATGTGGCGGGTGAGGCGCCGCGTGTCCACGCCG
>Ga0335069_10001998_pt1 | contig 32029 bp, 27 predicted proteins | sample Lox_Sample_11_FD_206714 | JGI IMG/M metagenome (GOLD analysis project Ga0335069, IMG submission 206714) | Soil microbial communities from Loxahatchee National Wildlife Refuge, Florida, United States - Lox_Sample_1.1 | ecosystem: Environmental > Terrestrial > Soil > Wetlands | place: USA...
TTTGCCAGAGGACCCACCGGGAAGAGGGGGAGCCCCACCGGCGGCGGCGACGCGGGCTCCGCCACGCCTCCGTGGGCATCCGCTTCCACCGGTGCGCCTTCTTCGGCGCCCTCCACCTTCGCTCCGTGCTCTTCGCGAACCTCGGGCAGATCGTACCGCGGAAGCCGTCGCTGGAATCCGCGAAGTGCCCTGCGAAGCTCGCGCACCACGTCGCGGTCGACCGCGGCCTTGCGCTCGCGATCGAGTCTCCCGAGCTCCTCCTCCACCCGCTGCGCGAGCGCGTCCATCGCCTCTGCAAACGTGGCCGCTGCTTCGTCGGGCATCACGCCGCGCCGCGTGCCGGGCGGAACGTGGAACCCGGCGAAGTCGACGATGCCAACGAGCTCTCGTCCGATCCAGGGTGGGTGCGCGAGACCGAGCGCCTCCAGCTGTCCCATGTCGTCGGCCACCACCGTGCCGGCGCATGCGACCTGGATGGCGGGACGATCGGCGCCCCGTGCCAGGTAGAGCTCGAGACGGACAGCCGGGTAACCCGGGACGGGCCACTCCGACGGCAGGTCCAACCGCTCCCCTGCGAACCGCCGGGGTACCACCTGGAACCTCTTCTGGGCGAGGCCGCGAGCCACGTCGTCGTGCACCTCGAGTGAGACATCGCGTCGCAGGAGCTGACCGCGCAACTCCGAGGCGAGGTAGTCGGCGAGCCGCCGTCCCGCGAGAGCCTTCTGGGCTGCGGCGTGCACGTCGAGCACGACGACCTCCGTGAACGTCGCTGCCGCGTCCAGCGGGATAGGCAGTGGCTGTATACGCGCCCGTGGCGAGTCCTCTTCCAGGCGCAGTGCGAGCAGATCGGACCCTGCGACGCGCGTGCGCATCTCGAGCCAGCGGCCGACGGACCAGAAACCCAGGAGGCCCACACCGTACTGGCCCGCGACGACCTGGGCGGCGCGCGTGGCAGGGTCGAGCCCCATCTTGCGGGAGTGCCCGACGTGCGTGGCGAGATATTCGAGCGCCTCCCGCCGCGGCAGATCGGGCAGGACGCCTTCGCCATCGTCGAGGATCGTGAGGCAGAACGTGCCGCGCACGCGGTGGCGGCGCACGAGGATGCGCCGAGCCTGCGCATCGAGCGAGTTCTGCACCAGCTCCGCGATCGCCTTTCGGGGGTCGCTCTGACTGCGAGCCAGCCAGCGTATCAGCTCGAAGGGATCGGCAGGCTTCAGACGGACCGTCGTCGCGTCCGTGGCAGTTGCGGCGCGGGGCCTGGGCATCGACGAAGGCGACGGTAGTGCAAGTCGCGGGAACTGGCGACGGCACTATTGGTCCGCACTCGCACCTGGGCTAGCGGAAGGGGTCGTGCAAGCCCTCGTACCCTTCGCGGCCCCACCCGTCGCCCTCGTTCCGCCCCTCGAAGAGACCCGACAGACGCTCCTCGACACGGCCCACCGACGCTTCGGGCACATTCCGGCCGAGACCATCGTCGATCACGTCCTCCGCGTCACGGCGGACGCGGACTTCCCGGTCCGCGAAGCGGCGCTCGCGGCACTGGAGCGGCGCTGGAGCTTCGCGCGCCGTGACGGCCTCGTGGTCGCAACACGCCCGGAACGCGGACGCCTCCTGGGTGCGTACACGACGGCGCGACCTCCGGCACGCGCAACCGGCGGCAAGCGGCGTGCGGGGCGCGCTGCTGCGCTCGGCCACGACGTGCGCCCTTACACGACCTTCCTCGAACGCATCAATCCACTCGTGGCAAACTGCAACTGCCCCGACTACCTCCGCAGCTCGCTCGGCGTCTGCAAGCACTTGCTCGTCGTGCTCGCCGATGTCCACGGCAAGCCGAGGCGGGCGGCTGCCGCTTTGCGCGAGAGCCAGAGCGCTCCTCCGGGGCGCGGCGTCCGCATCGTCTGGGAATCAGGCCTGGCGCTCACCCGCGAGCTCGACAGGCTCGAGGGGTTGCGCCTGATGGCTCCCTCTGGAGGCGCGCCGTTCCCCGCCGGCGCACACTTCGCGCGCGCGCGTCGCGCGTTCCCGCGCTCCAAGCCCGACAAGGCGGTGCTGCGCGATCCGGATCGCCGCCGCGAGCTGCTCACCTCGCTCCGAGCGCTCGCCGAGTCCGGCGCGGGCCGCATCGACGTGTCGCCGGCCGCGCGGGCGCTCATCGCCGAGGAGCTGGAGCGCGCCGACCGTCTCGCGCGCTGCGCGAGCGTGGCCCCCTCCGTCCTCACGGAGCTGCGCACGCTCAAACGTCGCCTCTACCCCTACCAGAGGCGCGGGGTCGAGCGCGTGCTCGGAGCCGGACGCCTTCTCCTGGCGGACGACATGGGGCTGGGCAAGACGACGCAGGCCGTCGCCGCCTGCCATGCCCTCTTCAGGTCTGGACGCGTCGCTCGGGGCCTCGTCATCTGTCCTGCGAGCCTGAAGGCGCAGTGGCTGCGCGAGTGGCAAGACACGACCGACGTGCCCGCGAGCGTCGTCGATGGTCCTCCGGAACAGCGAATGACGCAGTACCGCGACCTTCGGCGCGGATTCCTCATCCTCAACTACGAGCAGCTGCTGCGCGACGCCGAGGCCATCCAGGCGGTGCGCCCCGACATGGTGGTGCTCGACGAGGCACAGCGCATCAAGAACTGGGCGACGAAGTCGGCGGCGTACGTGAAGGCGCTGTCCCCCGAGTACCGCCTCGTGCTGACCGGCACGCCCATGGAGAACCGCCTCGAGGAGCTCGCCTCGATCCTCGACTGGGTGGACGACGTGGCCCTCGCGCCGAAGTGGCGCCTGGTGCCCTGGTACACGTGCTGGGAGGGTGACGGCGGCAAGGGCCGGGCCGGCGCGCGCAATCTCGACACACTGCGAGCGCGGCTGGCCCCGTGCTTCGTGCGCCGCGTCCGCAGCGAGGTTCTGGCGCAGCTTCCGTCCCGGACCGACACGCGAGTGCCCGTGGAGCTCACCCCTCAGCAAGCCGCTGCGCACGACGATCTCAACCTGCCCATCGCGCGCATCCTGCGCGTCGCCAAGACCCGGCCGCTCATTCAGGCCGAGTTTCTGAGGCTGATGTCGCTCCTGACGCAGCAGCGGATCATCGCCAACGGCCTTGGGCAGCTGCACTTCGAGAGCATGTGGCCGGCCTACAGCGGCGCGCGCCCGGACGCGACGCTGCTCGAGGGCCTCTTCGCCCCCAAGCTCGCGGAGCTGCGGCGACTCGTCAGCGATCTCGTCCTCGCTCAAAAGCGCAAGGTCGTCGTGTTCAGCCAGTGGCGGCGTATGTTGCGTCTGGCCGAGTGGAGCCTGCGCGACGTCCTCGGCGACGAGGGCTTGCGCGCGGTCTTCTTCACCGGGGCAGAGAAGCAGTCGCAGCGCACCCGCAGCATCGTCGATTTCCACGACGATCCACGCGTAGCCGTGATGTTCCTGAGCGATGCCGGCGGCGTCGGTCTCAACCTCCAGAAGGCCGCGAGCGCATGCATCAACCTCGAGCTCCCGTGGAACCCGGCGGTGCTCGAGCAGCGCATCGGTCGAATCCACAGGCTCGGTCAGAGGCAGCCGATCGACGTGTACAACCTCGTGAGCGAGGGGTCGATCGAGGCGCGCATCGCCGGCTCCGTGGGCGCCAAGCAGGCTCTTTTCTCCGGCCTCTTCGACGGGACGAGCGACGAGGTCCGCTTCGACACGGCAGCTTCGTTCCTCACGCGAGTGGAACGACTGGTCGACGTCGGGCAGGCGCCCGACGCGCCCGTGGAGAGAGAGCCGACGGGGCTGGTCGACGGCGATGCCGAGGCGCCGGCGGAGCCAGCCGAGTCGGCGCTCGAGGATGCAGCGCTGGCGGACGCCGAGCCGGCTGCGGACATGGATCCTGTGTCGCCCGGCCAGCGTCCACCGACCGAGTCGGCGAGCGGCGTGTCGTCGCTGTTCGAAACGCTGCGTGTGGAGCGGACCGAGAGCGGCGGTGTACGCATCGAGGCGCCGGCGCACGCCGCAGCGTCACTCGTCGCGCTGTTCGAGGGGATGGCGAAGCTACTGGGCGCGGCATCGGCGCCGAGCTCACGAGTTCCCCGGGCAGACACGTGAAGCCCCGGCTGCCCTGGAAGGTGATGGGGGTCGCTGGTCGAGTCGGTAGACGACCCATGCGAGCAGGGAATGACGCTGGTTGGGTGATGACTTCGCCTTTTTCCGCGAGAGACTCGACGGGGAAGTCGGTAGACCGTCACTTCGGACCGTGAAACGCGCTGTGATCGCGAGAAACCGCGCTCTTTCGGAGGTGATTTCTCCATTTTCGTCTTCCGCCTTCGACCGAATGCCTCGTAGCCGCACAAGGAGGGCGCGCGGACGCGCTCTCCCGACCCGGAATGTGACGTTTCGTCCTGGTGGAGCGCCTCTACCGGCGAGAAAAGCGCGTCTGCGAGAGATTCCGTCGAAGCCGACCTCTCGATTTGCGCGTCTTGCGTCCCTCCCGTCGCGTCCGACCTCGATCACAGCGGGTCCGACCTCGATCACAGCGCGTCCACCAGCCATCACAGCACGTTCGCCTGCGATCACAGCGCGTCTACCGACAATCACAGCGCGTCCACCAGCCATCACAGCACGTTCAACTGCAATTCCAGCGCGTCTCCGGCGGCCAGAGCCGCTCTGCCCTCACGCACAGCCGCTCCGATGATCATTCCAGCGCGATGCCCGCGCTCCGAGCGCCTCTACCGAAGAGCAGAGCGCGTCTTTCTCGCACCGGAGCGCACGGGACGCACGACTTGCGAGGCTTCGAGCTCGAACCGCCCGTTGACCGACGTAGGTGAGGCGCCAGACTCCTCCTCAAGTGAGGAAGTGAAGACGGTCGCTCACGACGACCCGCTTTTCTTTGTAGGCGCGACAGGTTTCGAACCTACGACCCCTACCGTGTCAAACGCCGGGGCAGCGTTACGTAGCGTGAAATAGCGCGCACTCGGACGATCCATCCGTTACGCGACGTTGCCCGGCGACACGAGCAATGGTGCTCCAAGTGGTGCCCCGAATCCGGAGCACCAATGTCCAGGAAGAAGGAGGGTGCGAACGTGGGCCGCATCTGTCTAAGCGTGGGTGCGGGATCCGAGACTAGGGCTTGCGCGTACCCGCGAGTCCTGCGCCTCGTAGAGGACTCCACTCCGCGCAATCACCGCTCGTGAGTGCTGGCACACAGGGTGCACACACACCCGCCCGGCCGATGAAGAACAAGGAGGATGCCATGATGCTCGCCTTCACAGACCTCGACCTGGACGCGATCTCCGCGCGATGGTGGATGCTCGTCGTTCGCGGCATCGCAGCCATTCTTTTCGGCGCCCTCGCCCTCATGTGGCCTGGGATCAGCCTCCTGGCCCTCGTCTTCCTCTGGGGGGCCTACGCGATGGCCGACGGAGTGTTCGGCTTGATGCTCGCGGCCGGCACCGGAGCGGGCGGTGGACGCTGGGGATGGCTCCTCCTCGAGGGCCTCCTGGGCATCGGCGCCGGGCTGGTCGCGTTCATCTGGCCCGGGATGACCGCGCTGGTCCTCCTTGTCATCATCGCGTTCTGGGCGGTGCTCACCGGGATCGCGGAGATCGTCGCCGCGGTCGAGCTGCGCCGCGTGGTCCAGCGCGAGTGGATCCTGGCCCTGAGTGGCATTCTCTCGATCGCCTTCGGCGTGCTCATGCTCCTGTTCCCGCGCGCCGGCGCGCTCGCGTTCGTGATGGTAATCGGCGTCTACGCGACGGTCTTCGGGGCGCTCCTCGTCGGCCTCGGCGTGCGCCTCCACCGGTTGACGACGTCTCGGCGGCACGCGATGACGCGAGGAGCGCCGTCCCACGCCTGACAGCGGATGGCGACGCCGCGTCACCTCCCCTCGCGCCTTGCCGCCGCCGTCGCTTGCTCAGGGGCGACCGCGCCGGCGACCGCGCCGCTCATACGCAAAGCGGCGATGTCCCGGGGCGCGAAGCCGAGCTGCCCGAGGACCTCCTCGTCGTGCTCGCCGAGCTCCGGGGCGCGCCGAGCCGGTACCTTCGCGGCCCCGTGCACGTGAACGGGGCTGCTCACCGTCCGCGTGAGCTGTTCGCCGCCGCCGTCGATGGGCACGATGACGCCGTTCTCCAGGAGTGCGGGATCCTCGATGACCTGCTGCGGCGTCTGCACGACGCCCAGGGTGATGCCCGCCTGCACGAGCTGCTCGCGCCAGTGCGCGAGCGGAGCGCTGCGGAAGACGCGATCGAGAATGGCCGTCAGCTCCGCGGCCTGCGCTGCTCGTCTGGCCGGATCGGCGAAGCGAACGTCGTCGAGTAGCGCCGGCTGTCCAATCGCGGTCGTGAACCTCGCCCACTGCGAGTCGCGTGCGACCAGCACGATCCAGGTCCCTTCCGAGCTCTGATACGTGTTGATGAGCGCGTTCGATGGGTTCGTGCGATCGTACGGTGGGTAGAACTTGGCACCACAGAGCGCGGCTTGCAGGTACACAGCCACCGACCATGCGCCCTCCGCGATGAGCGACGTGGTGACGTGTCCTCCGCGGCCCGTGCGCTCGCGCCGGTAGAGCGCGGTCACGATGGCTGCGTAGAGGCCGACCGCGGTCGCGTGATCACCGCTGCCGGATGGTGCCAGCGTGGGTGGGCAGCCCGCTTCGTGGAGCAGCGAGAGCAGGCCACTGCGTGCCCAGTACGCCGTCACGTCGAAGCCCGGCGCGTCGGCGTCCGGACCGCGATCGCCGTACCCGGTGACGTCGGCGTAGATGAGCCTCGCGTTCCACGGGGCGACGTCCTCGTAGGTCACCTTGAGACGCTGACGGACCGGCAGCGGGTAATTGGTCACGAAGACGTCGGCCCACTCGACGAGCCGCTTCACGACTTCGCCGGCACGCTTCGACTTCAGGTTCAGCCCGAGGCTCCGCTTGTTCCGGTTGGTGACGTGCCAGGCGTAGTTCACTTCGGCCTCGGGGTGGGGTGGTACGGCGTAGAGCTTGCGGTATGGCTCGCCCGCCCCGGGCGGCTCCACCTTGATCACGTCCGCGCCGAACTCGCCGAGAATCGTCGTCGCCCCCGGCCCGGCGATGAAGCTCGCCATGTCGACGACCTTCAGCCCCGAGAAGATGTTCTCTTCGGCCATGACTACAACGTCCTCCTCCGCTACACGAACGCGCCAAACCCGGTGATGGCGCGACCGACGATGAGCGTCTGCATCTCGCGCGTGCCCTCGTACGAGTAGATGGCCTCCGCGTCGGCGAAGAACCGGGCGACCTGCTCGTCGAGCAGGATGCCGTTGCCGCCGAGCACCTCCCTCGCCCGCGCGACGGTGTCGCGCATCACGACGGTGGTGAACGCCTTGGCGAGCGACGCGTGCTGGTCCTGGAGCTTCCCCTCCCCGTGGAGTCGCGCGAGCTGCACCACCATGCACTGGCTGGCCGTGATGTTCGCCAGCATCCGGACGAGGTGCTCCTGGACCATCTGGAACGAGGCAATGGGCTTTCCGAATTGCATCCGATGCTGGCAGTAGCGGAGCGCGTGCTCGTACGCGCCCATCTGACAGCCCGTCGCCATCCATGCGACGCCCGACCGCGTCATGCGCAGGACGCGCGCCGTGTCGCGGAAGGACATGTCCCCTTGGAGCCTGTTCGCCTCGGGAACGCGGCAGTCCTTCATGACGATGTGGCCATTCTGGACCACGCGCAGCGCCATCTTGTGCGCGATGCTCTCGACACTGAATCCCGGCGCCTTCTTGTTCTCGACGATGAAGCCCTTGACCTGGCCGTCGGCGACGTCGCGCGCCCAGACGATGGTCAGGTCGCACCACGGCGCGTTTCCGATCCACTTCTTCTCGCCGTTCAGCACCCAGGTGTCGCCGTCTCGCTTCGCCGTCGTCTGAAGCCCCTTGCTGACTCCGGATCCGACCAGGGGCTCGGTGAGGCCGAATGCGCCAACGAGCTCCGTCCTGGCCATCGGGGGAAGCCAGCGCTCCTTCTGTTCCTCCGAGCCGCCGAGGTAGATGGATCCCATCGCCAGCCCGCTGTGCACGCCGAAGAACGTGCAGAACGACGGGTCGACGCGCGCCATCTCCATCGAGATGAAGCCCGCCAGGAGCGGGCTGCCGCCCGGACAGCCATAGCCGTGGAACCCCACTCCACTGATGCCGAGCTCGCGGAATGCGGGGAGCAGCTCGAACGGAAAGGCGTTATCGACCCAGTACTTCGTGATGATGGGCGCGACGCGATCGACCATGAACACGCGGACCCTCTGCAGGGTCCGGGCTTCGTCCGGCGTGAGATACTCCTTCACCGAGTAGAAGTCGCTGTCGGGCTCCGGTAACGGCCGAGGAGCCCGGGCCGTCTTCTTCTCCTTCTGGACTTCTCGGGGGGGCGTCGTGGCCAAGGCACTGCTCCGTCATCCGGCTCTTCGAGCCGTCGCGCGGCCGGCTCGCTCGCGCAGATAGTCGTACGCAATCTCGGCATCACCGAGACTCAGGTCGGCGATGACGTGCGTCGCCGACACGACCTCGAGCACCGGCAGCGCGGCGACGGGCGCCTGCACGTGAGGGTGCAGCTCCAGGGTCGCCTCGCCCGTCCATGCGCCGCGGACGACGAGGTCTCCCACGCGGAACTTCACCAGCTCGCAGACGCGCGGTGATCCATCGATGTGGGGTATCAGCTTGACGAGGAACCCCGGGGTCTCGAGCGCGCGGCGGGCGACCGCATCGTCGACCCGCTTCCGCTTGTACGTCATCGTCGCGGTGACGACACGCACGCCGTAGTACTCGAGCGTGCAGACGAGGCAATCCCGCCGCACCTCGACCTTCGGGCTGGCCAGCACCTTCGGATAGCCCATCATCTCTCGCCCCTGCGCGATCGCCGCGAAGTCGTCCACGTACATCGCATGGGTGTAGGCGGCAGGCTGGCCTTCGAACGTGACCGGGATGACCTGGCCGGACTCGTGGTAGTTGCCGAGCCCGGTCGCATCGGGCATGCGAACGAACTCGTAATTGACGAGCGGATCGCGCGCAGGCTTCAGCGGAGCGGGGACCACCCTCGCGAGCGCTGCCGGATCGGTCCGATACGTGACCGTGACGAACTCACGATTGACGAAGTGCGGGTGCAGCTTGGCGAGGTACGCGGGATGGGCGAGAGGCATGCTGCCCGCGGAGAGGACTTCCTCTTCGTTCATTTCGCGCCTGCCTTTCCGCGCTTGCTCTCCTCGCGCAGGCGCAGGATGCCGAGCAGCAGCTCGTCCCGCTCCTTCTCGAGCTCTTCGACGGACCGTGCGCCCGCCTCGTGAATCACGCCGTCGACGATCGTGCGTCTCAACTCGGGCGTGAGCTCGGTGAGGCTGCCGAGGTCCTTCCACATCGCCGTCATCGGCCCCGCCAGGTGCTCCATGAAATGGCGAATGCCGCCTTCGCCGCCGCCCAAATGGAAGATGAGGTTCGGGCCCATCACCGCCCAGCGCAAACCCGGCCCCCAGGACACGGCGTCGTCTGCGTCGGCCACGGTCACGACGCCCTGAGCGATGAGGTACGCGATTTCGCGGTAAAGCGCGGCCTGGAGGCGATTGGCGACGTGGCCAGCAACCTCCTTGTGGAGCCGTATCGGTTCCTTCCCGATCGATCGGTAGAAGGCGATCGTGCGCTCGATCGCCTGCGCGGCCGTTTTCTGGCCACCCACGACCTCGACCAGCGGCATGAGATGCGGCGGATTGAAGGGATGACCGATGACGCATCGCTCGGGGTGGCTGCACTCCGCCTGGACTGCGGTCATCCTCAGCCCCGACGAGCTGGACGCGATGATCGAGCCGGCGGGCGTCAGGCGATCGATGTCGGCGAAGAGCTTGACCTTGAAGTCGAGTCGCTCGGGCCCGTTCTCCTGGACGAAGTCGGCGCTGGACAGGGCGCGTTCGAGGTCGAGGGTGAACTCGAGGTTCTTCGGCGAGGCGCCGGCGGAGCTCCCGAGAGAGGACAGCGGTTCCCACGCGAGGTCGACTGCGCGACGCAGGTTCTCTTCTGCTCCCGGCGCCGGATCGGTGGCGACCACCTGGAGCCCACGCGCCACAAAGAGCGCGGCCCAGCTGGCGCCGATGACTCCTGTGCCCACGATGGCGATACGGCTGACGGATTCGCTCTGCAACATGCGAGTCTAGGAGAGGAATTCGTTGCCGACTCGATGCGAGGCGCGCGCCACTCCGCAGCCGCCAACGAAGGGATGAGATCGCGCTCAGGGCTGGTTGCGCGCGTGCAGAGCAATTCCTGCATCCCAGATGGCCGAACGGTGGACCAGGGCGGAGCAAGCGATAGCGCGCAGCATACGGGCGCCGGTGAGCGCCCGGAGCCGTTACTCGCTAGACGCCGCCAACTTCTTCCTCGCCGGCCTGACCGGAATCGGCTCGCCCTTCTTGAGCGCTCTGCTTCGCGATCACGGCTGGACCTATGGTCCGATCGGGGTCGCCGCCGCCATGCCCGGCCTGGGCGTGTGCCTGGTCCAGCCCTTCGCGGGCGTCGGCCTGGACCATGCCCGGCACCCGCGCGTCATCCTCGCCCTCGCCTCGGTGGCAGTCGGGGCCTGCTATGCGAGCCTCCCCTCGCTCGTGCGTGGCCCCCACTCTGCCGTGTACTTGACACTCTTCGGCTCCGGGCTCGCCCAGGCCTTTTTCGGCCCGCTGCTATCGGGGTTGGCGCTTGGGCTGGTCGGTCCCCGACACATCGATCGCACGGCCGGGGCCAACGAGGCCTTCAACCACTTGGGGAACGTGGTGGCCTCGCTGATCGCGCTCCTGGTCATCGGCAAGGACATTGCCCAGGTCTTCTACCTCGTCGGCGTGTACGCGATGCTCGCAGCGGCATCGGCGCTCTCGATCCGCGAACGGGAGCTCGACCCGCATCGCGCTGCCGGCGGCACCAAGAAGGCGGTGCCGCTCCGCGACTTGCTGAAGGACGGACGAGTGCTGGTGCTCATCGCCTCGACGACGCTCTTCCACACGGCGTACGCGTCGGCGTTTCCTTTCATCATGCTCCGTGCGCGCTGGGCAGGGGGCTCGGACACGACGATCGCGGAGATGGTGTTCGTGAGCCAGGCGTTCATGGTGCCAGTCGCGGCCGTGACGGGCCCGTTGCTGGGGGCTCTGGGACGCAAGCCCGTGCTCGGCTTCGGCTTCGTCTCCCTGGTCGTCTATCTCCTCATTTGCGTCTTCGTGCACGGCCCCGGAGCGCTCGTCGGCGTCCAGGCGTTCGGGAGCATCGGTCCGAGCATCTTGGGCGTTGCGCTCATCGTGATCTGCGCCGATCTGACACGAGGAACGGGTCGCTTTCACGCGCTGACCGGCGCGACGCGCACGGCGATGGTGGCAGGCGCGGTCATCGGAACCTTCGCGACGGGGTTTCTCGACGACCGCCTGGGCTACATGCTGACTATCGGCGCGCTCGCGTCGATCGCGGCCGCCGCCGCCGCGCTGTTCATCATGAGGATGCCCGAAACGCTTCCCATCGACGGCACGGTCCGAGCTGAGGCGTCCGCGACGGCATCGCAGCCGTAATCGCGCCGCGGCACGGCTGATGCCGCCCGACCAGTCCGTGCACGATCTCCGCGAGCTCCTGCTCAACGCGCCCGTGATGATCGCCGTCAACGACGGACGAGAGGAGCGCATCGAGCTCTTCAACCTCCGCGCTCGAGCAGCCGTGGGCGGACGCGATCTCACGGGCCAACGGCTGTCCGACGCTTTCCCCGAGGTGGCGGACTACCTCCGCCGAATCATGGAGAAGGTGCGAGCCGGTCGACCCTTCATCGCCGTCAACGAGCCGTTCACCCTGGACTGGACCGGAGAGGGCAAGCCCGAGACGCGTTATCTGAGTTTCTACTGTCAGCCCGTGCTGGGCGATCACGGGACCGTGGAGCGCAGCGTGATGTTCGCCGTCGACGTGACGGCAAACCTGGTGGGGCCGTCCGGCACGACCGGGGACGTCGCCTGGCTTCACGCAGCCCTCGACTGCATCCGGACGCCCGTCGTGCTCGCCGAGCCCGGAACGGCGCGGATTTCGTTTGCGAATGCCGCGGCCCGAGTGCTCGCGCAAGCCGACCTGCCTAGCGGCACGACCTTCGCGCACGCGGTCGGGCTCGACATCGGCTACCGCTGCACCGACCCGTCCGGCGCGACCATCGACGAACGGGATCTCCCCGCGTGCCGTGCCGCACGTGGCGAGCGCGTCGATGGCATGGAGCTCCAGTGGCACACGCCCCATCGCGTCGTGTCACTCGTGTGCTTTGCCGAGACGGTGCCGGCGACGGCGACGCTGCCGTCCGTCATCGTGCTGTCGTTCTTCGATGTTACGGCGCTTCACGTGCTCGAAAGGCAGCTGAGAGAGGCGCGGACCGGCAGGGAAGAGTTCCTGACGCTGGTGGCGCACGAGCTCCGTACACCGCTGACCTCCCTGAAGCTGTACGCACGGTCCATGCTCGAGTCGTCGCCGCGGATGGCAGGGCTCGCCGCCATCGCGCGTGCCGCGGACCGGATGGAGGAGCTGGTGGAGCAGATGCTCCAGGCAGAGGAGATCCGAAGCTTCGGAGTTCACCCCCAGCCGGAGGAGTTGGATCTATGCGCGGTCGTCGATCGGGTCATCGAGGGCCTCCGTATGGAAGCAAGCCGAGCCGGTTGCGCCGTGTCTCGGATCGGCGCGCCACGTGTGCACGGGCGGTGGGATCGGCGGCTGCTCGAGCGCGCCCTCTCCAACCTGCTCAGAAACGCTTTTCGATTCGGAGCGCGGGCGCCCGTGTCCGTCGCGTGCACCGACCTGGGAGAACGAGTATCCGTCGCGGTCTCCGATCGAGGCATCGGCATCAATCCCGCGGACCACGAGCGCATCTTCGAGCGCTTCGGTCGCGCCGTCTCGCCCCGCAACTTCGGCGGCCTGGGGCTCGGGCTCTGGTCCACGCGCGCCATCGTGAACGCGATGGGTGGCTCCGTGAGGGTCCAGAGCTCGCCCGACAAGGGAGCCACCTTCACCGTGGAGCTGCCCAAGTGATTCGCACGCCGGAAGCGCGCCGACACGAGAAGTACGAAGCTCTCGTCAACGCGTGCCGCGGGCTGGCTCCGGTGCGCACGGCCGTCGCGCATCCGTGCGACGAAACGTCGCTGCGCGCTGCGATCGAGGCAGCAGAGGCCGAGATCATCAAGCCGATCCTCGTCGGCCCCGAAGCGCGCATCCGCGATCTGGCAGCTTCGCTCGACCTGGACATCTCCGGGCTGCAGCTCGTCACCACGCCGCACAGCCACGCCTCGGCAGCCAAGGCCGTCGAGTTCGTACGGAACGGCGAGGCAGATGCCCTGATGAAGGGAAGCCTGCACACCGACGAGCTGATGGCCGAGGTGGTCCACAAAGAGAGCGGCATCCGCACCGCGCGACGGATCAGCCACGTCTTCATCATGGACGTGCCCACGTATCCGAAACCGCTGTTCATCACCGACGCGGCGGTCAACATCTTCCCGACGCTGGAAGACAAGGTCGACATCGTTCAGAACGTCATCGATCTGGCGCACGCGTTGCGGATCGAGCTGCCGAAGGTTGCCATCCTGTCGGCGGTCGAGATCATCACCTCGAAGATTCCCTCGACCATCGACGCCGCCGCGCTATGCAAGATGGCGGATCGCGGCCAAATCACCGGAGCCTTGCTCGACGGGCCTCTCGCGCTCGACAACGCCATCAATCGCGAAGCGGCCAGCATCAAGCGGATCGCCTCGCCGGTTGCCGGCGACGCCGACATTCTGCTCGTTCCGGATCTCGAGGCCGGCAACATGCTGGCCAAGGAGCTCACTTTCCTCGCCAACGCCGATGCCGCCGGCATCGTGCTCGGCGCGCGCGTCCCAATCATCCTGACGAGCCGCGCCGACAACGTGCGCGCCCGCATGGCCAGCTGCGCCGTCGCAGCTCTCTACGCTCACTCCCGCCGCACGGCGATGGCAGCCGACATCGGCAAGCTCGCCGGATAGAGCGCCTAAGGCGTCCAGCGCACCTCGAACGGAATGCGGTAGAGGGTCACGGGGCCATTGACGCCGTCGGGCTCGACGTTGAGCGTGTAGGCTCGCGGCTCCTTCGCGCCAACGCGCTCGAGCACGCGCTCGATGAAGCACGTCGCTGATTCCGCCCAAAGTTGCACGAAAAAGGAGGGGACCCCGTGGCGAACGCCGCGGACGTGGCCGCGGTCGACTACGTGCGTTTCGAGCGCTCCGAAGTCGTGGAACCAGGTCGAGATGCGGGGGAGCCAGGAGGCGACGGCTTCGTTGGAGAGGACCTTGAGCAGCACGCCGCTGAACCCGCGGAGCGAACCGTCGACGAGGGCGACCACGGATTCGCGTATCTGATGGGCCGGCGTGATCCCGCGGTGGCTCGCCACGATCTCGATCGCCCACACGCCCGGCTGCAGGTCGTACCAACTCATCGAGTCGAACGGTTGCGAGAGGAAGACCTCCAGCGCCCGATCGCCCGTGCGCCGGACCAGCTCATCGACGCTCGTGCCGAGCGGCGCAAGGGCCCGATCCACGTGCGCGATCTGGTCGCGATACAGGATGCCTCGCGCCCGGAACGGGCTCGCTCCCCAAGGGAACGGCGGCTTGGGCGGGATCCGGAAGGGTGGATCGCGGATCGTGAGCATGGACCAGTGCGGATCGTATGCCCCGGTGAGCGGTTCTCACAACGCGCACCGAGCTCACGGCGGCAGCGAACCGGTCGCCCGCCCTTTGTCTTGGTGGCCACCTTCCGTACCATCGCTCGGACCACATGGAGACCTACGATTACGTCATCGTCGGAGCCGGATCGGCCGGCTGCGTTCTCGCCAACCGTCTCAGCGCACAAAACGCGGGCCGGGTGCTTCTGCTGGAGGCGGGAGGGCCCGACCGGTCGCTGCGCATACGGACGCCGGGCCTCGTCGGCCTGCTTTGGCGATCGCGCTACGACTGGACGTACTTCACGTCGCCGCAGCGCGGGATCGACGGCCGCGAGATGCACTGGCCGCGCGGGAAAGTCCTCGGGGGCTCCAGCTCGATCAACTACATGATCTACATGCGCGGGCACCGCGACAACTACGATGCCTGGCGCGACCTAGGCAACGAGGGCTGGGGGTACGACGACGTTCTGCCACTGTTCAAGCGATCGGAGAACAACGCGCGAGGCGCCGACGCGTTCCACGGCGTGGGCGGCCCGCTCGACGTCACCGACGTCGTCGTCAACCCAATGAGCGACCTGCTCGTCGAAGCCGCGAAGGAGTCCCTCGGCGTCGCTGCGAACACCGACTTCAACGGCGCCGGGCAAGATGGCGCCGGTCACTTCCAGGCGACCATTCGCGCCGGGAGGCGCTGCAGCTCGTCGGTCGCCTTCCTGCACCCTGCACGCTCGCGCGCCAACTTGACGGTCTGCACCGGCGCTCTGGTCGAGTGCGTGACGGTGGAGCGAGGGCGGGCCGTCGCCGTGCGGTATCGCATCGGACGCGAGGTACGCGAGGTGCGCGCCTCTCGCGAGATCATCCTCTCGGCCGGCGCAATCGGCTCCGCGCAGCTCCTACTGCTCTCCGGGATCGGCCCGGCCAACGAGCTGCGCGCGCTGGGCATCCGTGTGGCTGCCGATCTGCCCGGCGTCGGCAAGAACCTTCAGGATCACATCATGGTCCCCGTCGTCGTGGCCGACAAGGCGGGCATCACCGGCAACGTGAACCCCGTCAACCTGCTTCGCTGGCTCGCAGCGCACGCAATCACCGGATCGGGACCGATGGCGTCGCATGCCGCCGAGGCCGGCGCCTTCGTGCGATCGAGTGCCGCGGCTCGGAGGCCCGACCTGCAGTTTCATTTCCTGCCGGTCGGCTCGGCGCAGGTGAACTTCGACAAGCAGCTCTTCATGCCGAAGGGCAACGCCTTCCTCATGATCCCGACGCTGCTCTATCCGGCCAGCCGCGGCGAGATCCGCCTCGCCAGCACGGACCCGGCGCGCCATCCCATCATCGATCCCAGGTACTTCTCGGAGGAGGCCGACATGCGCGTGCTCGTCGAGGGCGTGCGCATTGCCCAGCGCATGGTCCGATCCAGGACGCTCGCCGGATGCCGCGGAAAGGCCCTCTCGCCGCTGGCCGAGGCGGAGGACGAGGCCACCCTGCGCGCCGAGATCCGGCGTCGTTGCAACACGCTGTTCCACCCCGTGGGCACGTGCAAGATGGGTCGCGACCGCGAGGCCGTCGTCGATGCATCGCTTCGCGTCCACGGCGTGGAGGGTCTGCGGGTCGCAGACGCCTCCATCATGCCGAACATCGTTGGCGGCAACACCAACGCGCCGACGATGATGATTGGCGAGAAGGCCGCCGAGATGATCCTGGCTGCGGCGAAGTCGTCGGCATCGGAGCGCGCCCCGCAGGAGACCATCGCCTTGGTAGCCGCTGGAGGATGAGCAGGGACTTGGTCCGCGGAGCACCGCCCGGGAGGAAGCGCGACATCGGGGAAGAATCCGAACCGCGCGCGCGCATAGCCGCTGGCATCACGTCTGCAGCGCTCCGCGACCGGCCTCACTAACGGCGGAGACGGCGGCTCGCGCTCGACCGTAGGATGCGCGGCACGATGAAGAGACTCGTCCTTCTGCGTCACGGGCTCAGCCAGTGGAACAAGGAGAACCGCTTCACGGGCTGGATTGACGTCCCCCTGAGCGAAGAGGGCATCGCCGAGGCGAAGCACGCGGCGCAGCTCCTTCGCGAAGGCGGCTACACGTTCGATGTCGCGTATACGTCCGTCCTGAAGCGCGCCATCAAGACGCTCTGGGTCGTGCTCGAGGACCACGACCTGATGTGGATCCCGGTCGTGCGGAGCTGGCGGCTCAACGAGCGCATGTACGGCGCGCTGCAGGGGCTCAACAAGGCCGAGACGGCCACCAAGCACGGTGAGGCCCAGGTGAAGATCTGGCGGCGCAGCTACGACGTGCCGCCGCCGCCCCTCGAAGAGAGCGACGAGCGCTGGCCGGGCCACGACCCGCGCTACGCCAGGCTTCCGAAGAAGGATCTGCCCCGAACCGAGTGCCTGAAGGACACGGTCGCGCGCTTCTTGCCGTTCTGGGAAAGCGACATTGCGCCGGCCATCCGCCGCGGCGAACGCGTCCTCATCGCGGCGCACGGCAACAGCCTGCGCGCGCTCGTCAAGCACCTCGACAAGGTCGGAGACCAGGAGATCGCCGAGCTGAACATCCCGACGGCGATCCCACTCGTGTACGAGCTCGACGACGACCTCGCGCCCATCCGTCACTACTACCTCGGCGATCCCGAGGCGGCGAAGCGCGCGGCGGAAGCGGTCGCGGCGCAGACCAAGGGCTGAGGACCCCGCGATTCAGCGCCGCTCGCGCCCCAGCTTCTTCTCCAGCTCCAGCACGTCGACCGTCGTCTTGAGCACGGCGTCGGGGTTGAGGCTGATCGAATCGATACCTACCTCGACCAAGAAGCGCGCCATCTCTGGGTAGTCGGAGGGCGCCTGGCCACAGAACCCGCAGTGGCGGTGGTTGCGCCGACAGCCTTCGACCGCGAGGCGAATCATTTCCTTCACGCCCGCGTCACGCTCGTCGTAATCGAACGCCACGATCTCCGAGTCTCGGTCCACGCCCAGCGTGAGCTGGGTGAGATCGTTCGAGCCTATCGAGAATCCATCGAACAGCTTGGAGAAGGCGTCGATCTGAATGACGTTGTTCGGGATCTCGCACATGACGTAGACCTCGAGGCCGCCCTCGCCCCGCACCAGGCCGTGGTCGGCCATCGCCTTCAGCACACGCTCGCCTTCCTCGACGCGGCGGCAGAACGGGATCATCACCCGGACGTTGCCGAGGCCCATGACTTCGCGGACGCGCTTTATCGCCGCGCACTCGAGCGCGAAGCCCTCGGCGTACGCGGGGTGTGCGTAGCGCGAGGCGCCGCGGAACCCGAGCATGGGGTTGGCTTCGGTCGGCTCGAATGCACGGCCCCCGAGCAGGGCTGCGTATTCGTTGGTCTTGAAGTCCGACATGCGCACGATGACGGGCTTCGGGTAGAAGGCGGCCGCGAGCGTGCCGATACCCTCTGCGAGGCGTTCGACAAAGTAGTCGGCCGGTCTCGCGTAGCCCCGGCACAGCCAAGCTATCTCCGCCTGCTCCGAAGGGTCCGTGACCTTCTCGGGGTGCACGAGGGCCATCGGGTGCACCTTGATCGAGCTGACGATGAACTCCATCCGCGCCAGGCCCACGCCGTCGTTCGGGACGAAGCTGGTCTTGAACGCGAGGTCGGGGTTGCCCAGGTTGACCATGATGCGCGTTGCCGGACGTTCCAGCCGGTCCGCTTCGACGCGCCGAACCTCGAACGGCACCTTGCCTGCGTAGATGCGGCCGACATCGCCCTCCGCGCAGGAGACCGTCACCACCTGCCCGCTCTGCAGGACGATGGTGGCGTTCTCGGCGCCGACGACCGCGGGAATGCCGAGCTCGCGCGCGACGATGGCCGCGTGGCAGGTGCGCCCGCCGCGGTTGGTCACCACCGCACCGGCCGTCTTCATCACCGGCTCCCAGTCGGGGGTCGTGGTATCGGCCACCAGCACTTCACCCGGCCGAAACTCGGAAAGATGCGCGACGTTGGTGACCACCCGCACGACGCCGCTGGCGACCTTCTCGCCGACGGAGCGGCCAGATGCCAACACTTTGTCGCCGCCCTCGAGGCGGTAGATCTCGAGCAAGCTGCCGCTTCGCTGCGAAGTGACCGTCTCGGGCCGCGCCTGCACCATGTACAGTTGCCCGTCGCGGCCGTCCTTCGCCCACTCCATGTCCATCGGACGCGGTTTGCCGGCTCGGGCGCTGTAATGCTTCTCGATCCTGATGGCGTAGTCGGCCAGCGTCAGCACTTCGGCGTCACTGATGCAGAACCGTCCGCGTTCCTCGTCGGACGTGGGCACGTTGCGCGTCGTGTGTCGGGGGCTGCCCGTTGCGTAGACCATCTTCAGCTGCTTGCTCCCCAGGCTGCGGCGCAGGACCGCACGATGGCCCGCCTCGAACGTGGGCTTGAAGACGTAGAACTCGTCCGGGTCGACCGCGCCCTGCACGACGTTTTCGCCCAGACCATACGCGCCGGTGATGAACACCACGTCGCGGAATCCAGACTCGGTATCGAGGCTGAAGATGACACCGCTCGACGCCAGGTCGGAGCGCACCATCTTCATCACTCCGATCGATAGGGCGACCTTGAAATGGTCGAACCCCTCGTCCATGCGGTAGTGGATCGCGCGATCGGTGAACAGGCTCGCATAGCAGCGACGGCACGCGTCGAGCAGCGGCTCCTCGCCCTCGATGTTCAGGAAGGTCTCGTGCGCGCCGGCAAAGCTCACGTCAGGCAGGTCCTCCGCAGTCGCCGAAGACCGCACCGCCACGCTGAGCTCTCGCCCGTACTCGTCCTGCAGCTTGCGGTAGCCCTGCAGGATCTCGCGCTGCAAATCGTCCGGTAGAGGTGCGCCGTACACCAGGTCGCGCGCCTGCTTTCCGCGGCGCGCCAGCTCCTGCACGTCATCCGGGCGCAGTCCCGTGAGGCACTCGCGCAAGCGCGGCAGGATGCCCGCCCTGTTCAGCACGTACCAGTACGCCTCCGCGGTCGTGGCGTACCCATTCGGCACGCGAACGCCTTGCGCCGCGAGCGCGCGATACATCTCGCCGAGTGAAGCGTTCTTCCCGCCGACGAGCGGCACATCCTCGATGCCTATCTCGTCGAAGAAGCGGATGTATCGATATTCCCGAGCCATCGGCTGCTCCTTATCGGCTCTCACGACGCGTTACTCACGGCGGAGCCTTCCGAGGGATGAGCGACCATCCAGGGTATTCGCCCAACCACATCTCTCGCCTCGCGAATACGGGCGCCCCGCTTTCGCAGACGATTTCAGCGGAGACAGGCGCATTGAACGCGACCGTATTCATGAGGGCTTCTGCCAGGTTCGCGGCCTCCACCGTCGCAATCTCGAGGCCCTCTTTGGTGCGGACGCGATACTTCGCCATCGTCAGACCATCCTGGCCATCATGTCGACGCAGCGCTGCGAGAACCCCCACTCGTTGTCGTACCAGGCGAGCACCTTGACGAGCCGGTCGCCCAGCACGGCGGTGTCTTGCGGGCTGACGATGGCGCTGAACGGGCTACCCACCACGTCGCGCGACACGATCGGCGCGTCCTGCACGTAGAGGATCCCCTTCATCCGATCCTCTGCCCAGCGGCGCATGGCTGCGTTGACCTCGGCCGCCGTGGTCGCTTTTCCCACGCGACAGGTGAGGTCGACGATCGATCCGCATATGACCGGTACGCGCATGGCGAGTCCGTCGAGCTTTCCGGCCAGCTCGGGCAGGACCGAGCCGATCGCCTTCGCGGCGCCGGTGCTCGTGGGGATGATGTTCTCGCACGACGCGCGCGCCCGCCGTAGATCCTTGTGCGGACCGTCCTGCAGGTTCTGGGACGCGGTGTACGCGTGGACGGTCGTCATGAAGCCGTGCTCGATCCCCAGCTCGGCGTGAAGCACCTTCGCGACCGGAGCGAGGCAGTTGGTCGTGCAACTGCCGATCGAGATGATGTCGTGGCGGGCTCGGTCGTACAGCTCGTCGTTGACGCCGAGGACGAAGTCGCCGTCGAGCGGCCCCTTGCCCGGCGCGGTGACGAGCACCTTGCGAGCGCCGGCCTCGAGGTGCTTCCCGGCAGTCGCTCGCGTCCGGAACCTGCCGGTGGACTCGAGCACGACGTCGACGCCGCGGTCGCGCCATGGAATGCGACCAGGGTCGGGTTCGGAGGTGACCGTGATCCGGTGGCTTCCTACGACGAGGGTTCGGTCCTCCGAGCTCACCTGCCGCGACCAGGGCCCGTAGGTCGTGTCGAACTGCAGCAAGTGAGCGAGCGTCCTGGCGTCCGTCAGGTCGTTCACGTGGACGACCTCGAGCTTCTCGTCCGGGAACGCAATACGGAACACCTGCCGCCCGATGCGACCGAAGCCATTGATACCGAGCTTCATCAGCGCCTCCTCGGGTTCAGCGCCCGTCGCAGTTCCCTCTGGCCTCGTCACGAAGCGGTGCAACGCACGTTCCGCATTGTGTCGGGTGCGATTTCATTGCACGCGCGCGGATTACAGCGCACGCGCGCGGATTACAGCTCGTCGTCGGCACCTCACTGCGTGGTCGAAGCTCGGCGAGTCGCGTCGGCGCCGACCAGGCTAGCTCTTGCCGCGGGGGCACATGCGTTGCGTGGCAACCCGAGCATGCTCCGGTTCGGTCGCCCTTTCGCCGCGTGTTTCATGCTCCCGTTTGGGTCCGTCGTCGTGGCAGGTGGCGCTTGCGGAGCAGGATCCGATGGCTCGAGCTCGGGTCGAGCGGCGAACAACCACGTCGCGCCTGTGGTCGATGCGGGTGAGGTGGACGAACGCGCGGTCGACAGCAGCAGCGAGGAAGCCGGCTGCGCACGCGACACCGTGCCCCTCCTCATCAAGCCCGAGTCGGACGCGCCAGGTGCTGCGCCGTACAAGCTCTACGTCCCTGCCACGACCGATGGCCAATCGGTCGTGTTCGTCCTCGATACGGGCAGCCCGTACAGCTTCCTCCGCGAGCCATTGCTCGACGGTGGCGCCAGCGCGGGCGGTGGTCCGGTGGCCGATGCGGGGAGCGCGGTCGTCGGCTGTGATTCGCTCTCGCTTTGGGGCCTCGCGGTAGCTCCGGACCCTCCCTTCGACGGACATCCCATCACGGGCACGCTCGGCGATGAGCATCTGCTGGCCCGCCCCGTCCACCTCGACTTCGGCTCCCGCGAGGTCGTCTGGCACGACCCAGGCGTCGCCTTCGCCGCCGCAGCCTCGTGGCCGAGCGCGCCGCTCGACCGGCCTGGCGGCGTCGTCCGCATCCACGACGTCGCCTTCGACGGCGTCCCGGTTCAGATGTTCGTCGATACGGGGACGGCCGACTCCCTGTGGCTCGGCCAGCAGGGGCAGCCCGGCGATATGGAGGTCGACGGCGAGGACGCAACAGGTGCGACGTTCAAGATGTACCTGGGCACGGCGACGGTCACTATCGGCAGTTACCAGGAGAAGGTGCCCGTCTACCGTGTCCCGTCCTTTCCCTACTTGCAGCAGGCCGTGGACGCGCTCCACGGGCAGCTGAACGGCATTTTCGGTCTGTCGGCATTCGCTCGGGGCATCGTCTTCGACACCGACGCGAACGTCGTCCGAATCGCGCCCTGAAGCCATCCTCTCCGCCGACGAGCGTGACCGCAGGTCTCAAGTCGCGCCCGCGCGAGGCCAGCCGCGTTTGCAAGTCGGAGCTCACCGGTTGGCTACTGACGAGCGCGGCGCGCACTGAATCCGGGGCCCGCCACGCGCGAGGTACGTGCGCGACTCGTTCATGCGCTCGCTGGGCGCAGCGACTGCAACGCGCTGCAGCGCTCACCGCTAGGACAAGGACAAAAGGTGAGCGGAGGTTTGTTTCATGAAATCGGTAATCGCATCAGTCGCATTCTCCTCCGTACTCGCTCTCTCGGTCGCCGGCTGCGCCACCGGCGCAGGCGGTTCTTCCGGGCAAGGACCTGATACGCAGGCCGTAGGCCAGCAGCAACGGCACCTCGCGAGCGCGACCTTCGCGCTCGAGAACGCCTACGACGTCCAGTACGTGAAGGGTCAGGTTGACGCCAATGCGCTCCAGCCGCTGATCTACGACGTCCTCGAGGCGATGCCCGAGCAGGCGCGACCGCAGGCGCAGGCGCACATCTACGACGTGATCTCCAGCGGTCAGAAGGACGCAAAGGATCTGACGCCGGAGCAGCGTGCCCAGGTCGCGGCGCCCACGAGCGAGGACAAGATGGGACCGCAGAAGGTCGAGCAGATCGGCGCATGGGGCTGGGGCCCGTACTACAGCGGCTATGGCCTCGGCCTGGGCGGTTACGGCCTCGGATACGGCATGGGCTACGGCCTCGGCTGGGGCGGCCTAGGGGCCTTCGGCTTCCCGGGCTACGCCGGCTGGGGGTGGGGCTGGTAAGAGCCCCTCGACTCGAAGCGAGTTAGCTGGATGCGGACGCGGTGGCCATCCCGACGCCGCGCCCGCGTCGCCTGCGGGCCGCTCTTGATTCATGAGAGTCGTCCTCATTCACCAGCCACGGCTCCCGGCTGCGCTCGACGTGGCGAAGATGCTCGCGGTGTGGCTCGAGCAGCGCGGAGTACCGAGCGAGGTCCGCTCGACGAACGATCTCGAAGCGCCGCCCACCGGCGAGCAGCTGGCCGTTGGCTTTGGCGGCGATGGAACCGTCCTGCGCGTGGCCCGCTGGCTGGACGGCCGGCCGGTGCCGCTCGTGCCCGTCAAGATGGGCACCGTCAATTTCCTCGGTGAGCTCGATCCGGACGAGCTCCCCACCGCGTTCGAGCCGTATCTGGCGGGCGACTTCTGGCTGGACGAGCGGGCGATGCTGGCCGCGCGCATCTGCGAAGACGAGCACGGGACGCGAAGGATCGGGCTGAACGACGCGGTAATGACGCGCGCGCAGACCCCGCGCGTGGCCCGCATCGAGGTCGTGGTCGACCAGACGGCGGTGACCTGCTACGCCGCCGACGGCGTGATCGTGAGCACGGCGACGGGCTCGACCGCCTACTCGCTCGCGGCAGGTGGGCCCGTGCTCACTCCCCAATCGCGCTCCCTGGTCATCACTGCGGTCGCGCCCCAGTTCTCGTCGCTTCGCAGCCTCGTCGTGCCGGAGACCGCGCGCGTCCGACTCATCAACCGCGGCGCCTGCTCGCTCGTCTCGAGCGTCGACGGACAGCCCGAGCAGACCGTCGCGCCGCGCGGTGCCCTCGACGTCGCGATCGCGCCGGAGACGTGCTCCTTCGCTCGGCGTGGGGATCGCTTGGCGTTCTATCGAGGACTGGCCGCGAGGCTGGGCAGGAAGACCGCATGCGCGAGCTGACGCTCTACCTCTGCAGGCACGGCGACACGCCGTGGTCTGCGGAACGGCGGCTCGCCGGGCGTGCGGACATTCCGCTCATCGAGGCCGGTGAGCAGCATGCGCGGGAGCTCGGGGATCGTCTGCGGATGGTCTCGTTCGACCGCGTGCTCGTGAGCCCTCTCGGCCGAACGCGACGGACGGCGGAGCTCGCAGGTTTCGGCAGCGCGGACGTCGATGACCGGCTGCTGGAGATGGACTTCGGCCGCTACGAGGGGCTCACCGTGGACGAGATTCGACGAGAGCACCCGGGATGGACGTACTTGCGCGACGGCTGTCCGGGTGGTGAGGGCTCCGACGACGTAGGGCGGCGCGCTGATGCGCTGCTGGCCGACCTCGGGCCGATCGGCGGGCAGGTCGCGTTGTTCGCGCACAGCGTGATCCTCCGTGTCATCGCCGCCAGGTTCATCGGCCTCCCGCCCGATGCAGGGAGAATGCTCATGCTGTCTCCAGGCGCGCTTAGCATCCTCGGCTACGACCGCGTCGAGGACGCACGCGCGATCGCTCTTTGGAACTGCCGCGAGGCATGACGCTTGCTGTGCTGCCACTCATGTCTGAAGTACCGGGAGCACCGTCTTCGTCTCCCAGCGTGATCGAGTACGTCCTCGCACGCTTGAGCGCCATCGGCGTATCGGACGTGTTCGCGGTTCCAGGCGACGACGCCTTTGCTGTGCAGGACGCTCTCGTGCGCTCCCCCGCCGTGCGGTACGTCGGCTGCTGCAACGAGCTCGACGCCGGATACGCGGCCGACGGGTACGCGCGAATCCGCGGTGTCGGCGCCTTGAGCACGACCTACGGCGTCGGGGAGCTGAGCGCGATCAACGCCATTGCTGGAGCATACGCCGAGCACGTCCCGGTCTTTCACCTCGTGGGCATGCCGAGCGTGAGGGCGCGGTCGGTGCATCACACGCTCGGCGACGGAGAGCTCGACCTCTTCCGGAACATGGCGGAGTCCGTCGTGTGCGCCAGCGCCGTCATGACGCCGGAGAACGCGGTCGACGAGACGGATCGGCTCATCTCGGACGCTCTGCATGACCGGCGACCCGTCTACATGGCCTTTCCCTCGGACCTCGCGGACCAACCAATCGTCGGCAGTCCCGAGCCCCTTCGACCGCCCATGAGCGATCACGCGTCGCTCCGGTCGGCGATCGAGGCGATCCTCGCCGTTCTGGATCGAGCGCGCAGCGCCTGCATCCTGCCTGGATTGCTGGCGGTCCGAGCAGGCGCGCGAGACCATCTCCAGGCGTTCGTCGATGCCTCCGGCCTGCCGTTCGCCACGATGTTCATCGACAAGTCGGTCCTCGAGGAGCAGCAGCCGGCCTTCATCGGCATGTACGACGGCAAGCTGATGGACGAGGCGGTGCGTGACTTCGTCGAATCGTGCGACGTGGTCGTGACCGTCGGAACCATGATGACGGACCTCGGCACCGGAGCCTTCACGTCGCACCTCGATCGGGAGAGGACGATCGACATCCGTCTTCATTGCACGCACGTCGGGCCCGAGGTTTATCGCAACGTCGAAATGAGAGACGTCCTCACGGAGCTCGCACGGCGGGTGACGAAGCGCGAGCTGCGCCCGGCTGTGCGTCCGAGCTCACTCGGAGTGGCAGCCGGACGAGGGCGAGACCCGATCACGGTCGACGCGCTCTACCCTCGGTGGGCCGGCTTTTTGAAGCCACGAGACATCCTCGTTGCCGAAACGGGCACATGTTCCCTGGGCCTTGCGTTTGCCCTGATGCCGAAAGGGGCCACGTTCCTGAACCAGACGCTGTGGGGCTCGATTGGATGGGCCACGCCCGCCGCGTTCGGCGCGGCCGTGGCCGCCCCCGACCGTCGTGTGGTCCTGGTGACCGGCGAGGGATCGCACGAGATGACCGCCCAGGAGATCAGCCAGCTCGGGCGACGTGGGCTGAAGGTGACGGTGTTCGTGCTCAACAACTCCGGCTACCTGATCGAGCGCCTCCTCTGCCGGAACCCCGAGAGCGGGTACAACGACCTTGCCTCGTGGCGCTATTCGGAGATACCGCACGCCCTCGGTTGCGACGGCTGGCTCACCGCTCGCGTCGAGACTTGCGGGGAGCTCGACAAGGCATTGAAAGACGCCGAGCGCGCGCAGGGCGCGGCCTACATCGAGGTGGTCACGGACAAGTATGCCGCGCCTCCTCTCGCGAGGAGACTACGCGAGAACCTCGGGACGCCCCACGGATGAAGTCCTTCGAGAACAAAGTCGCGGCCATCACGGGCGCCGCGTCGGGCATGGGGCGCGCCCTCGCCATCGCGCTCGCGCGGCGAGGGTGCCACCTCGCGCTGAGCGACGTGCAGGCCGAGCAGCTCGCGAAGACCGCAACCATCGCCGGGTCGGTCGGACGCGTGAAGATCACGACCGAGCACGTCGACGTGTCAAAGCGCGACCAGGTCTACACGTGGGCGGATGCGACAGCGCGCGCACACGGCCGGGTCAACCTCATCTTCAACAACGCCGGCGTCACGTATGCGTCGACCATCGAGGGCGCCGGGTACGACCAGTTCGAGTGGATCGTCGGCATCAACTTCTGGGGGGTCGTGTACGGCACGAAGGCATTTCTGCCGTACTTGAAGGCGTCCGGCGATGGGCACGTCGTCAACATCTCGAGCCTCTTCGGTCTCCTCGGCTACCCGGGCCAGGGGACGTACACCGCGACCAAGTTCGCCGTGCGCGGTTTCACCGAGACCCTGCGCGAGGAGCTCGAGATCGAGCGCGCCCCGGTGAGCGCGACGTGCGTCCACCCGGGCGGTATCAAGACGAACATCGCTCGTAGTGCGCGGGTGAGCGGCAGCTTGAAGGATCTCGGCGTCGAGGACGTTGAGGGGAGCGCGAAGCGGTTCGAGAAGATGTTCTTCCGCACGACCGCGGAAGACGCGGCCGAGCTGATCCTGCGCGGCGTCGAGCGCAACGCGCGCCGCGTACTCGTCGGCGGCGACGCACGCTTGCTGGATGTGGTGCAGCGACTTCTCCCCTCCTCGTACGAGTGGATGATCGCGCGCTGGTCGGCATCCCGTGTGCGTCCGGCCTAGCCATGCGCGAGCTGGTCTTCTCGATCGAAATCAACGCGCCGCCCCAGGTCGTTTGGAACGCGCTGACGGATCTGCCCAGGTTCCGGGAGTGGAACCCCTTCATCCGCCGGGCGAGCGGGAGCACTGAAACCGGCGGCACCGTTCGGGTTCGGGTGAGGCCCTCGCTCGCGGTCCCGCTCTTCTTCCACGCATCCGTTCTCGAGTCCGACGAGCCACACGAGCTGCGCTGGCGCGGGCACGTCCTGACCTCCTGGATCGCAAGCGGCGAGCACACGTTCATGCTGGAGCCGAAGGAGGCCGGCGGCGTGCACTTCGTGCAGCGCGAGGTCTTGACGGGCCTGCTGCCTCGGATCGCCCCCAGGCTATTCGAGCGCGAGACGCGGCGCGGCTTCGAGGCCATGAATCGAGCGCTCAAGGCCCGGGCGGAGAAAGCGTGGTCGGCGCAGGTCCGCGGCGCCCCAGGAACGGGCGTCGCCCTTCCATGAGCTGGTCGAGCATGGTCTGCATCGTGCGCTCGACTTCGAGGTAGCAGCGGTCGAGCACGACTGGGTTTTCGGCGTCGCGCGCGGACAGCTCGGGCCACCTGATGGGCGATCCGAACGCGAGGGTCGTCTGCGCAGGCATCGGTATGTAGGGCAAGAAGCCGCTCGTGACGCCCCAGGGGACGGACAGGACGATGGGGCAGACGTTGGACCGCACCCACCGATGTACGTGCAGCCGCCTCCCGAGGTCATCCCCGCGCGTGAGGACCACGAACTGCTCTTGCGTTCCCGCGCTGACGACCGGAACGATGGGGACTCCCGCGCGGAGCGCGAGCTGGAGGAAGCCCTTCCGACCTCCCAGCACGACGCGGTCACGCTCGCGCCACGGCCGAAACGTTTCGAGATCGGAGCCCGGGTAGACGAGCACGATGCCGCCGAGCGCGAAGGCGCGCTGGGCACTGTCGTGCCCGGCCCGCAGAACGCCGAGCCTGAGCGCGAATCGGCGCAGCGTGAGATCGTAGAAGATGAAATCGTGCCCGAGCGGGTGGACGGCTCGGGACGGGCCGAAGCGATCCCAGATGGCGAGTGCCGTGAAGAACGAGTCGGTCGGCACGAAGCCGCCGTTGTGGTTGCCGACGAGCAGGACGGGACCTTCGGCCGGGACGTTCTCCACGCCGTCGATTTCGAGCCGGAAGTAATGGCGGCCGAGCGCGCGGACGACGTCCAGCACCACGCCCACGAGATCCGGATCGCGCTGAGCCGGATCATCGGATGGGGCGTCACGCTTGTGGCGACCCGCAAGCGCGTACTTGGCAATCCACGCGACCTGAACAGGCGGGTTGAACAGCTGGAGACTCTCGCGCAATGGGAGCACCGATCTGGCCCGCTGCAGCCAGTCATGGGTCTCCCGCAGTGCGCCGACGAGCTCTCGGAACTGGGCCACGCCCCGGGTTCGTGCAAGGCCGATGCGCGCAACATCGAGACCATGCGCCTTCGCACTGGCACCGCCAATGCACGGGACGCGGTGCATGCTGCGCACGGGGAACACGACGCCGGCGACCCCATGGATGCTCATGGAGGGGCAGCCGAGCCGCGGGGCCGTTCACGCGACGCGCTTCGAGAGCATCGGCTTGAAGGTCCCCGAGCGCCGCCGGACGACCCGCGAGTTGCTGTCGATGACGCGCCACCACACGGACATCGATCTCGAGCGGCTCACGGGGATCCACGAAGCGCGCGTCTGCTCAAGTGGCGAGGACTCGCTGACCCTGGCCGTGGGGGCGGCGCGCGATTGCCTGGCGCGATCCCGCTACGCCGCGGGCGATCTCGACATGGTCCTCTCCACGAGCATCACGCGCTACGCGGGAGGTTCCTGCCCAGGTGGTGCAGGAGAGCGCGCGGCCGAAGGCTCTTCAGGCGCCGCGTACCGATTCCAGTTCGAGCCTCCGCTCAGCCTGTCGATAAAGGACGCCATTGGCGCGGACCGCGCGGTGAGTTTCGATGTCGCGAACGCATGCGCTGGAATGCTGACAGGCGTCTTCATTCTGAATGACCTCGTTCGCCGCGGTGCAATCCGCCGGGGCATGGTCGTCAGCGGCGAATTCATCTCCAATCTGTCCACCAACGCGCTGCGGAGCGTCCGGAACATCTTCAGCAAGGAGCTCGCGTCGCTCACGCTGGGCGACGCGGGGGCCGCCGTCATCGTCGATCGAGCCGAGGACGGCCCCGGCATCACCCTGGCCGGATTCACCACGATCTCGGAGCACAGCCGGTTGTGCCTGGGCGGGCCTGCGCCACACAGCCCGGGCGCTCGCATGCTCACCAAGGGCCGAGAGATCCATCGAGCCGCCATCCAGGACGCCCCGTTTCTTCTCGACAACGCGCTCGGTGGTGCCGGGTTGAGACTCCGAGACATCGACTGGCTGATTCCGCACCAGACCTCGTCGCGCGCCATCCGCAAGCTCGCCGAGCGCCTCGGCGACCAGGGCCCCAAGCACGTCGTCGTCAATCTGGAGAACTTCGGCAACACGTCGTCCACGAGTCACTTCGTCGCGCTGCACCGCTATCTCAGCGAGGGGCGGTTCCAGCGCGGCGACAAAGTCCTGCTCCTCGCCCTCGCCTCGGGGCTCGAGATCGGCGTCGTTCTGCTCGTCATGGACGAGCTGATGGAGACCCATGGGCACACGCATTGAGGCCGTGAGCACCGCGCGGCCGCGCTGGCTTCTGCGGCGACGCGCCCTCCGTCTCGAAGAGGCCGCCGCGCGCGCTTGCCTGGAGCGCGGCAGGCGCAAGCCCCAGGACGTCGACCTGCTCATCAACGTCGGCATTTACAAGGAGAACAACACCGTGGAGCCGGCCCTCGCCTCCCTCATCCAGGAGGACATCGGCGCGAATCCCGGTGAACCTCACGTGAACGGACACGGCACCTTCTCGTTCGACGTGGGCAATGGGGGCGCCGGCGCGCTGTCGGCAGCCTACCTGGTGGACTCGTTCGTGAGCGCCGGCACGGCACGCGTTGGCCTGGTCGTGGCGGGTGACGCAGACCCAAATCCTCGAACGTCGCGCGGCTTCCCCTTCCTCCCCGCCGGAGCCGCAATGCTGCTTGGGCACACCGACGACGACGAAGGGTTCGACCGGTTCGAGTTTCGCACCTTCCCAGCGCTGTCGCATCGGTTCGAAGCCTGCGTGCAGTGGGAGCCGGAGCATCAACGCAACGCTCTGCACGTGCGCGAAGATCCGTCTCTCTCGGACGCCTGCGTCGACTGCGCGGCGCAGGCGACCACCGACTTCCTCGATGCTGCCGGGCTGCACGCCGAAGACGTCGATGTCCTCGTGACCAGCCAGTACCCCTCGGGCTTCGCCGAACGCCTGGCTCGCGCGACAGGCGTGCCTGCGAACCGCGTCCCAGCTGTCGAGCGCGAGTTGCAGCGGGCGCACACGGCAGGGCCGATTGCGGCCCTCGAGTCGTCGGTCGAATCGGGTTCGTTCGCACGCGCGCGGAACGTCCTCTTCGTCGCCGCCGCTCCGGGCCTCACGGTCGCCGTAGCTCTGTACAAGCGACCGTCAGGCCACTGCTAGACGCGTCGCGCATCACGCGAACAGTTGACGGTACGACTCCTTCTGCTGCGCGACGAAGGTCGCGAGCTTCCGCGCATGTTCCTCGTGCCGCACCTTCGCCACATCCTTGGCGCGTCGGGCTTTCTCCTGGACCGAAGCGAGCTTGGCGTCCCAGCTCTTCTGAATCTGCTCGATCTTGGCCCGGCGCTTCTCCGCATATCGCTCGTACGCTGCCTTCGCCGCGTCGCGCTTCGCCTCGAGCTTCCCCTTCATCTCGCCCGTGGCGCGAGTGATCTCCGCCTCGAGTTGCGCGAGCTCTTCGCGCGCCGCGTCGTCAGCCGCCTTCATCTCGGCCCGGATCACGTCCCCGACGGCCTGCCGGAACACACCAGCGCCGAGGGCGCTGGCGGCGTCGTCGATGGGCAAGGTCCACTTCTCGTCGATTTCCGCGAAGACGGCGAAGGCGCCGGGAGCGATGGCGCGAGAGACGGTGTCGAGGTACTCACCCGTGATTCCCGAGTACGCGGTCTCGCCCGCGAAGCCGGCGCCGCCGCCCGCCACCGCACCGACCGCGACGCCCGTAGGTCCCGCGAGTAGACCGAGGAACGCTCCGAGCGCTGCGGCGACGACCGTCGCCAAGCCGTGCTGGTCGTCGGTCTTCACCACGGTCATGCGGCCGTCCTGCTCTTTCCGGACCACGCACGCGGCGTGAAGCTCGATCAGCCCGTCGGTGTCGAGCTGGTCGAGCTTCTTGAGCAACTGGTACGCATCACTTTCGCTTTTGACCACCGTCACCACGAACTTGTCCATGGCCGCACCTCCGATCACCCACGAGCAAGGCACATGCCTCGCAACGCCTCGTGCTCGTCCGACGCCGCGGCGCGATCCGCAATGGCGAGCCCCCGCTCCTGAGAGACGCGGCCTGCGGGGATCGAACGGTCGCCGGCAAGCAAACGCGAGAGGGTGGACGTCTTCTCTTCGCCTGTCACCAACCAGAGGATGCGCCGGGCTCGATCGATGACCGCCTCCTCACCGCCCTCCTCCTCCGTCCTCGGTCCACGCCTGAGCCGCTTCGAGGGCGCGGCTTGCCAGCTGCGTGAGCTCTTGCACGAGCTGCACATGGAGCTCCCGCGCGACCGAGTCGCTCGAGAGGAAGCGTTCGACCTCGTCTGCGAGCGTGCGGACGATCGCGACCTGCCGCTTCAACGCAACGACCAACGGTTCTGCGTCCGAGGGACGCTCGTGTCCTTCGCGAAGCGCTGGCGATGAGGGAATAGGGGCGGTCGGGCATGGCGAGGCTCCCTCTCCGAAGGGCGACGCCGTGTGTGCAGACGCGGTGCCACCTCGGGGGCCTAGGGCCACGCTTGGATGCCTCTACCGGTGTGCCGGACGGCCCGTCCCTACGGAGCCGTCGTCCCTTGCAGGAGCGTTGCCGCGACCTCGACCCTGGAATTTCGAAACGCGTGGTCGACGAAGAGCACGCGCGTGGGCTCGATTCGAAAGATTCGCCGTT
>Ga0335069_10001999_pt1 | contig 31951 bp, 26 predicted proteins | sample Lox_Sample_11_FD_206714 | JGI IMG/M metagenome (GOLD analysis project Ga0335069, IMG submission 206714) | Soil microbial communities from Loxahatchee National Wildlife Refuge, Florida, United States - Lox_Sample_1.1 | ecosystem: Environmental > Terrestrial > Soil > Wetlands | place: USA...
CCTGGTCAACGTGGTCCGCCAAACCCCAGCGCGGTATCACTGCGTAGCGCGGGGTGGGGCCGAGAGAACGTCGGCCATGTCGCGGAGGCGGCGCGGCGCCGGGGCGCACCGCGATCCACCGGAAGCCCGGCGGCAGCCGCGGCGGGGTGCGCTGCCATCCCGCGGCCGCGGGTCTGGCCGACGACGGGCCGGCCGGCGCGCTCCACCGCGGATCGGCCACCGGCACGTCGGCCAGAGGTGCCATCAGCGCCCCGCGGCAGCGGGGACACCAGTCGCGTCGCCGCTCGCGCACGTTCCACCGAGTGCCGCACCGGGAGCACACCTGGATCACCGGACCAGCGTAGCCCCGGCGACGAGGGGGCCGCCGTATGCGACGACGCGGGTCCGCGGAAGCCGCGGTTCGGCAACCCAACAGTTTCGTTAGGGCTATCCACAGTTTCCACAGGTTTATCCACAGTTGCTGAGCGGGTATTAACCGCACCATCACAGCCTTTTCGAGCTATCCGGGTCACAGCTGTGGATAACTGCCCGGTGGTACGGCTGTACCATAAACAGCCCGACTAGGTAATCCGAGCGAAATGCATTGCCTCGCTAAACACCCGCAGATGAGGCCACCGCGCCCGCTGACGCCCGCGAATCGGACATCGCCGGTGCGACTTGGGCGACATCTGGAAGTCGCCGTCCCGGCGCGCCCTTACCCTGTGCATTTCCCAACCTCGGTGCGAAGGGTTATGATCACCGTCACGAAAAATCGTTGTGACTCACCTCACTCAGGCGGGGTGGACTTGCAGGTGAAAGGCGCTTGATGGCCACGCATTCGTTCGGTCCGGGGTCACCGGCCGCGTCGAACTCGTATTCCGGCTCGCCCGCCTGTAACCACAGCTATAGCGTCGCCGCCCTGCGCGCCGCATTGGTTGCGCTGGCGTTGCTGGCGGTGCTCGCGATCATCATCTTGTACTGACACCCACACCCCCGCGGGGTATCTGTTCGCAACGGTCGTCCTTGCGGCGCGCGCGCGCATGGAGCAGGGTTGATTATGGCTGGCGCCGCGTGGCCGCCCCGCGCGATGAGCGTCCGATCATCACCGACGATGCACCGAAGAAAGGAAAGCTGTGGCTGTATACACCCTGCCCGACTTGGACTGGGACTTTGGAGCGCTGGAACCGCACATCTCCGGCCAGATCAACGAGCTGCACCACGACAAGCACCACGCCACTTACGTCAAGGGCGCCAACGACGCCCTGGAGAAGCTGGAGGAGGCACGCGCCAAGGAGGACCACTCGGCGGTCCTGCTGAACGAGAAGAACCTGGCGTTCAACCTGGCCGGCCACGTCAACCACAGCATCTGGTGGAAGAACCTGTCCCCCAACGGCGGCGACAAGCCGACCGGTGAGCTCGCCGCGGCCATCGACGACGCCTTCGGATCGTTCGACAAGTTCCGCGCTCAGTTCCACGCCGCCGCCACCACCGTGCAGGGCTCGGGCTGGGCGGCGCTCGGCTGGGACACCCTCGCCCGGAAGCTGCTGATTTTCCAGGTGTACGACCACCAGTCCAATTTCCCGCTCGGGATCGTCCCGCTGCTGCTGCTCGACATGTGGGAGCACGCGTTCTACCTGCAGTACAAGAACGTCAAGGTCGACTTCGCCAAGGCGTTCTGGAATGTCGTCAACTGGGCTGACGTGCAGGACCGCTACGCGGCCGCCACGTCGAAAACGCAGGGGCTGATTTTCGGCTGAAACAGCTTTCTCAGGCCGGGGCGTCACGCGAATCGCGTGGCGCCCCTGCCGTTTGCGCTGCCCTGAATCGGGGCATCTTGAGAACATGTGCGTCTGTGGCCGTGTCGGGTTGCACGGCGCCTAACCCGCAGGCATGCTTAGTCATTCGAGCTACCAGTGTGGTTAGGCGGAGCCAGGCGTCACACGGAGGTCGAGATGGAAGCCGGGTCTGAGCGTCCTATCGGGGTGTCCCCCTTCCATGCCCGTGGTGCCCTGAAGGGATTTGTGATCTCCGGGCGTTGGCCGGATTCGACGAAAGAGTGGGCCCAGCTGCTGATGGTCGCGGTCAGGGTCGCGTCATTGCCCGGATTGCTTTCCACCACAACGGTATTCGGTGCCCGCGAGGAGTTACCCGATGAGCCCGAGCCGGGCACCGTCGGCCTGGTGCTGGCCGAGGGCACGGTCTTCGGTGAATCGGCCATCCAGCCAGGATATTTCGCCGATCATCAGCCCCCCGCGCTGCTGATGCTGCATCCGCCCTCGGAAACCATGCCCTCCTTGCCGGAGTGCACCGGGGCCGCGTCCGGGTGCGTCCTGCTGCCGGGGTTGCCGTATCTGGGATTGGAGCACCGGGCCGCGTGGGTCGAGGCGGAGGCCGACGGGACCATCACCTCGATGGTGAGCCGCGTAGGCGTCGACCCGATCAGCCACCCCGACACGGCGATACTGGCGATGCTGCTTGCCGCATAAAGCAATTCAAAGCCATTGATTCGCGCGCCGAATCAGGAATTACGGGTGCCCGAACTTGCCCGTCTTTCTGGCGCCCGGCGCCGTTGCCCGTTAGCGTTGGCACCGTTAGCGAAGGGGAGTAGCCCCAAATCGTCGAGTCGACATACTGGCGCACAGCCCGGCCGGCGAACCGGCCCCGCGGGGACGGTGGGCGAGACCTTCGACCGGTGTTCGGCAACCGACTGGGTCCCAGACGGTCACGGACGACGCGTCGAAAGGTCGCCCCCCATGCTCGCCGCCACGTTGCTCACACTCGGGGTGGTTTTCCTCGCCGAACTCGGCGACAGGTCCCAGCTCGTCACCATGACCTATGCGCTGCGCTACCGATGGTGGGTGGTGTTGACCGGGGTGGCGATCGCCGCGTGCCTGGTGCACGGGGTCACGGTGTCGATTGGCCACTTCCTGGGCGCCACGCTGCCGTCGCGTCCGATGGCCTTCGCGTCGGCGATCGCTTTCCTGATCTTCGCGGTGTGGGCCTGGCGCGAGGGGGCCGACGGCGACGGGACGGTGGCGACCGGCCGGCAACCCCGGTTCGCGCTGCTGACCGTCGTGTCCACCTTCGCCCTCGCCGAGATGAGCGACAAGACGTCGCTCGCGACGGTCACGCTGGCCAGCGATCACGATTGGACCGGCGTGTGGATCGGCTCCACCGTGGGCATGGTGCTGGCCGACGGATTGGCGATCGGGGCGGGCACGCTGCTGCACCGGCGCCTCCCGCAGAAGCTGCTGCACGCGATGGCCGGCCTGCTTTTCCTGATCTTCGGGCTCTGGATGCTGCTCGACAGCGCGCTGGGGTTGCGCTCGGTTGCCATCGCCGTGACCGTGGCGGTGGTCCTGATCGCCGCGATCATGGTGGCCGTGCAAACTCGCCGCCGGCGACGGCAAGAAGCTCCGCCAGCCCCGCGGTTAACCGACATCGACTAGAGTGCCGTCGGCACCCCATCTTTTCGCGCCGCCTCGACCCGTCGTCGCCCCCGGGGTATCTCCGGGGGCGATTAGGTGTACTCCGAACCCGTTTTCTGGGCGTGTCACCGACCTGACAGCAAATGTTGTCGCGGACAGCCGTAGGTTGCCTGCCGGTTGCGGTGCGAGTGCCCAGCATCGTCGGTCGAATCGCCTCACGCCCTGTGATCCCGGCGGTCCGCCACCCTCGCGGAGGCGCACAATTCTGCGGATAACCTGTGAAGTTGGCTGATTCAGTGGACACCTCAGCGAATTAGTTAGACGCTCGTCGTGTGGGTATTCGGCAACCGCCAGCAACGTTGGCGTCGAACCACCGCCGGTTTGCACCTGGTTGCGGACCCGATCCGTCGCTACCATTGTCAGCAAATACACCTCGGCAATAATTCACTTCTACAGCCAAGTGGAGGTCATATCGATGAGCACGACGTTCGCCGCCCGCCTCAACCGCTTGTTCGACACGGTGTATCCACCGGGACGCGGGCCGCACACCTCCGCGGAGGTGATTGCGGCGCTCAAGGCGGAGGGCATCACGATGTCGGCTCCCTACCTGTCCCAGCTACGTTCGGGCAACCGCACCAACCCGTCGTCGGCGACCATGGCCGCCCTGGCCAATTTCTTCCGCATCAAGCCGGCGTACTTCACCGACGACGAGTACTACGAGACGCTCGACAGGGAGTTGTCATGGCTGGCCACGATGCGCGATGACGGCGTGCGCCGCATTGCCCTGGCCGCCGTCGGATTGTCGCCTCAGGCGCAGCAGGACGTCGTGGAGCGGGTCAACCAGCTGCGCCGCGTCGAACGCCTCGACGCATAGGTTGCACACCCCGACCTGACCGGCTGCCGTCGGCGTATTCCGATTAGGGTTGGCTCTCGGATCGCGCACGCACGAGAGCGATAGCCGACGATAGCCAGCGAGAGCACCGGGAGGCGGCCGGGAATGGGCCTGTTCCGCAAGCGAAAGAGTCGCGCGACCCGTCGCGCCGAGGCCCGAGCGATCAAGGCCCGCGCCAAGCTGGAGGCCAAGCTGGCCGCCAAGAACGATGCTCGCCGGCTCAAGGCCGACCTGCGCACTGCCGAAAAGGCCCTCAACGCGCAGATCAGGTCGCAGCGGGACAGCGACCGGACGGCCCTGAAGGTCGCCGAGGCCGAGCTCAAGGCGGCGAAGGAGGGCAAGTTGCTGTCGCCGACACGGATTCGCCGGGTGCTGACGGTGTCTCGGCTGCTGGCCCCGGTCCTGACGCCGCTGATCTACCGGGGCGCCATGGCGGCCCGCGCGGCGTTCGACCAGCGGCGCGCGGATCAGCTCGGCGTCCCGTTGGCTCAGATCGGCCAGTTCTCCGGGCACGGTGCCCAGCTGTCGGCCCGCATCGCCGGGTCGGAGAAGTCAGTGCGAATGGTGCTGGAAAAGAAGCCCAAGGACGCCGAGACCAGGCAGTTCGTCGCCGCCATCATCGAACGGCTCACCGATCTGTCGGCAGCCGTCACCGCCGCCGAGAACATGCCGGCTGTGCGCCGCCGGGCGGCACACGCGGCGATCACCTCGCAGCTCGACGGAATCGAAGCGGACCTGATGGCCCGCCTCGGATTGACGTGACCGCCGCACGCGTCCTGACCGCGGCCGTCGTGCTCTATCTTGGTTCGGCGCTGGGCATCCCGGCGGCATGGGCGCACGTCCACGCCAGCAGCGACGACGCGGTGCGCGGCGCCACGGCGATCGTCACCCTCCGGGTGCCCAACGAATCCAACACGGGCGCGGCGACCACCGCGCTCAGCGTCGGCCTGCCCAACGTCGCCGCGGCGAGCACCGAAGCCATGCCCGGGTGGACGGCCAGGCTCGACCGCGACGCGGCTTCCGGCAGCGTTCGCTCGGTGACCTGGACGGCCGGGCCCAACGGCGGGATCGGAGTGGATCAATTCGGGCTGTTCCGGATAGCGGTGCAGCTGCCCGACACCGACACAGCCAGCTTTCCAACCACGCAGACCTATTCTGACGGGGCCGTCGTGAAGTGGGACCAGCCGCCGCTGCCCGGTGGCGGCGAGCCGGAACACCCGGCGCCCGCGCTGACCCTCGCCGCGGGCCGGGCGCCGCACGAGCACCATCCGACCGGCGCCGCGCCCTCGCCGCCGAAAACGGAGGACAACACCGCCCGCCTTCTGGGCGGGGCGGCCCTGGCGGTGGCCGCCCTCGGCCTTGCGCTCGTGCTGATGCGCCGACGCGCATGAGGCGCGTGGCAGCCGCCGCGTGGGTGGGCCTGCTGCTGGCCGCGCTGATGTCGACCGCAACCCTGAACGCGCAACCGGCATGCGCGCACGCCGCGCGCGTGTCCACCGACCCCGCCGACAACGCGGCCCTCACCAGCGGTCCCGACCGTGTCGCGGCGACCTTCAACGAGAGGTTGCAGACCTCGTTCGCCGCCATGACGGTCGTCGGCCCCGACGCCAATGTGTGGTCCACCGGGGAGGCGACGGTGCAGGGCGCGGTCGTCGGCATCGCCCTGCGACCCCTCGGGCCGGCCGGCAACTACACGGTGAACTACCGCGTCACGTCGGCGGACGGCCACGTGGTGTCGGGGTCCTGGTCGTTTCGGCTGACGGTCCCGGGCACCGGAACCCCCGGACCGCCCGCCGCCGGCTCCGATGGTGCCGGCGGCGTCCCGGTCTGGCCGTTTGCGGTGGTGGCGGTGGCCCTGGTCGCCGCCGGCGGCTGGTGGGCGCTGCGGCGCAGGACCTGAGCGGCCCCGGTCGCCGGGAGCCCGCCGCGCGTCCTGGCATGATGGGACGCGAGGACACCGGCGCGCGACACATACCCGAGACAGCTGCAAAGGAGCGGCCGCATGGCAGACCCGCAGGACCAACCCAACAGCGAGCCCGACGGCCCACCGACCCCGCCGGAGAAACAACCTCCCGCCGAGGCCGTCAAGAAGGCTGCGAAAGCGCCCGCTAAGAAGGCACCTGCGAAGAAGGCACCCGCAAAAAAGGCCGCTGCGAAGAAGGCACCCGCCAAAAAGGCGCCCGCCAAGAAGGCTCCGGCCAAGAGCCCGCCACCCGCGCCCCCCGGGCAACCGCTGGCCGTGCAGCAGCGGATCGAAACGAACGGTGAGCTCGCGGCTGCCGCCAAAGATGCTGCGGCACAAGCTAAATCGACCGTCGAAGCTGCGCCCAACCCGGTCTCGCGGGAGGTTGCGCCGACCGCATCGGGCCAGTCGCCGGTGCCGCTGATCGTCGCGGTGGCGCTCAGCCTGTTGGCGATCCTGCTGATCCGGCAGCTGCGGCGCCGCTGAAGTGGCCGTGCCGTTCCGGTCGACGGCCGACCTCGTCGACGACATCGGGGCCGACGTACGCAGCTGCGACCTGCAATTCCGCCAGTTCGGCGGCCGCTCGGACTTCGCCGGCCCGATCAGTACCGTGCGCTGCTTCCAGGACAACGCGCTGCTGAAATCGGTGCTCTCGGGCCCGGGTGACGGCGGGGTCCTGGTGATCGACGGCGCCGGCTCGCTGCATACCGCGCTGGTCGGAGACGTCATCGCCGAATTGGCCCGGTCCAACGGCTGGGCGGGGCTGGTCATCAACGGTGCGGTGCGTGACGCGGCCACGCTGCGCGGCATCGACGTCGGCATCAAGGCGCTGGGCACCAACCCGCGCAAGAGCACCAAGACCGGCGCCGGGGAGCGCGACGTCGAAATCAGCCTGGGTGGTGTGAGTTTCGTGCCGGGTGCGATCGCCTACAGCGACGACGACGGCATCGTCGTCGTGTAGGTCGTCCTAGACCGCCGTCAAGCCGCCACTGCCGTGCGCTTTTTCGCGAATCGCAGGCCCTCGTCGGCGATCTTGCCACGCCGGATCAGCCGGATGTCGCGCAGGTAGTTCTGGTTCAGCCGCCACGGCTTGCGCGAGCCCTGCTTGGGCAGCTCGTCGAGCGAGCGCAGCACGTAGCCCGGGGTGAACTCCATGAACGGGCGCTCCTCGACGTCCGAGCCGGGGTGCTCGACCACGACCGTCTCAAAGCCGTTGTCGTCCATGTAGTTCAGCAGCCGACAGGCGAACTCCGACACCAAGTCGGCCTTCAGTGTCCACGACGCGTTGGTGTACCCCACCGTGTAGACCATGTTCGGTAGCCCGGACAACATCATGCCCTTGTAGGCCATCGTCTTGGTCAGATCCACCGGCTGCCCGCCGACGGTGACCGTCGCGCCGCCGAACAGCTGCAGGTTCAATCCCGTTGCGGTGATGATGATGTCGGCCGGAATTTCCCGGCCCGAGGCGAGCCGGATGCCGGTGGGCGTGAACCGCTCGATCGTGTCGGTGACGACGTCGGCCTTACCGTGCCGGATGGCGCGGAACAGGTCGCCGCTGGGCACCAGGCACAGCCGTTGGTCCCACGGATTGTAGTGCGGGCCAAAGTCTTTCTCGACATCGTAGCCCTCGGGAAGCTGGCGCTGAACAAAGCCGAGCAGGATCTTGCGCATCCGCCGCGGCCACTTCTGGCAGGCACCGTACAGCGCGGCCTGCCGCAGCACGTTCTTCCAGCGAACGGCGAAGTAGGCCATGTTGTCGGGCAGCCAGCGGTTGAGCCGCTCGGCCATCTTGTCCCGCTTCGGCTGAGAGACGATGTAGGTCGGCGAGCGCTGCAGCATCGTCACGTGCCCGGCGCCCGATTCCGCCATCGCCGGGATCAAAGTGACCGCCGTTGCGCCACTGCCGATCACGACGACGTTCTTGCCGGCGTAATCCAGGTCCTCGGGCCAGTGCTGCGGGTGGATGATCGGGCCCGCGAAGTCCTCCGCACCGGCGAACGCCGGGGCGTAGCCCTGCTCGTAGTTGTAGTAGCCGCTGCACAAGAACAGGAACGTGCACGTGATTGTGGTTGGCGCGCCGTCATTTTCGATCTGCAGGGTCCACCGGTTGTCCGCGTTCGACCAGTCGGCGCCGACGACCCGCTGGTTGAGCCGGATGTGCTTGTCGATGCCGTACATGGCCGCGGTGCCCTTGACGTAGTCGAGGATCGGCTCGCCGTCGGCGATGGCCTGGCGCTCGGTCCACGGGCGGAACCGGAAGCCCAGCGTGTACATGTCCGAGTCGGAACGGATGCCCGGGTAGCGGAACAAGTCCCAGGTGCCGCCCATCGCCGCCCGCTTCTCCAGGATGGCGTAGCTCTTGGCCGGGCAGCGGTCCTGCAGGTGCCAGGCCGCGCTCACGCCGGAGATGCCGGCGCCCACGATGACGACGTCGAGGTGCTCAGTCATGGGCCCACGCTATCAACGCACTGTCGAAGGAGTCAACGCCCTGTCGAAACTTTCAACTCCGTGTAAAGTAACGTGCCGTGACTACCGTCGGCCCGACTCGCGCCCTGCGCGGCCGCCGCGCTCCGCGCCCCTCCGGCGACGACCGCGAGCAGGCGATCCTCGCCACCGCCGAGCGACTGCTCGAAGAACGCGGGTTCGCCGGCATCTCGGTCGACGAGCTGGCCAAGGGCGCCGGCCTGTCGCGGCCGACGTTCTACTTCTATTTCAAGTCGAAGGAGGCGGTGCTGCTGTCGCTCCTGGAGCCCGTCATCGCGCGCGCCGACTCCGAATTCGACGGCGCGGTGCAGCGCCTGCCGGTGGACCCGCGGCGGGTGTGGCGCAACGGCATCAAGGCGTTCTTCACCGCATTCGGCACACACCGCACGCTGGCGCGCGCAGCGACGGAGGCGCTTGCCACCAGCCCGGAGCTCCGCGCGGTCTGGCTGGGTTTCATGCAGAAGTGGATCGACCAGACCACGGCCATGATCACCGCCGAACGCGCGCGCGGCGCGGCCCCGGAGACCATCCCGGCCGCCGACCTGGCGACGTCGCTGAACCAGATGAACGAGCGCACGATGATGGCCGCGCTCGCGGCCGAGGCACCGGCGGTCGACGAGGACCGGGTCGTCGACACCCTCACCCACATCTGGGTCACCAGCATCTACGGCGAGTCTGGCTCGTCGTCGTAGCCGCATGCGAACATGTGTTCGTGCGGTGCGACGCGTCCATCCTGCACGCGGACCTGGATTCCTTCTATGCGTCCGTCGAACAGCGCGACGACCCGGCCTTGCGCGGCCGTCCGGTGATCGTCGGCGGCGGCGTCGTGCTGGCGGCCAGCTACGAGGCCAAGGCCTACGGCGTGCGCACCGCGATGGGCGGGGCTCAGGCACGCCGGCTGTGCCCGCCCGCCGTGGTGGTGCAGCCCCGGATGAGCGCCTATTCCCGCGCCAGCGACGCCGTGTTCGAGGTCTTCCGGGACTGCACGCCGATCGTGGAGGCGCTGTCGGTGGACGAGGCGTTCCTCGATGTCGGCGGCCTGCGCCGGGTCTCCGGCTCCCCGGTCCAGATCGCGGAACGCCTGCGCGCCGACGTGCGCGGCCGCGTCGGCCTGCCCATCACCGTCGGGATCGCCCGCACGAAATTCCTCGCCAAGGTGGCCAGCCAGGAAGCCAAGCCCGACGGGCTGCTGCTGGTGCCGCCCGATGAGGAGCTCGCTTTCCTGCGCCCGCTGCCGGTGCGCCGGTTGTGGGGCGTGGGCGCCAAGACCGCCGAGAGGCTGCACGCCCACGGCATCGCGACCGTCGCCGATGTCGCCGAGCTCAGCGAGTCGACCCTGGCCTCGATGGTGGGCGCGGCCATGGGGCGCCAGCTGTACGCGCTGTCCCGCAACATCGATTGCCGCCGGGTGACCACCGGCGTGCGCCGCCGCTCCGTGGGCGCACAGCGCGCGCTGGGCCGCGCGGGCAACCGCATGTCGGCCGCGGAGATCGACGCCGTGGTGGTGAACCTGATCGACCGCATCACCGCCCGGATGCGGGCCGCCGGGCGCACCGGTCGCACGGTGGTGCTGCGGCTGCGGTTCGACGACTTCAGCCGGGCGACCCGGTCGCGCACGCTGCCGTGGGCCACGTCATCGACGCAGCCCATCCTGGCCACCGCGCGGCAGCTGGTCGCGTCCGCGGCGCCCCTGATCGCGCAGCGCGGACTGACCTTGGTCGGCTTCGCGGTCTCGGGCATCGATCGCAGCGGCGCTCAGCAGCTGATGCTCCCGTTCGGCGAGGGCCGGCTCGCCTCTGAAGATATGGACGAGGCCATCGACGAGGTGCGTCGTCGCTACGGAAAATCCGCGCTCACGCCCGCGGTGCTGGTCGGCCGGGACCCGGGCTTCGAAATGCCGCATCTGCCGGACTGATTCAGCCACGCCGAGGTGCCGGCATCGTTGCCGACCCTAGATTGCCTTGACGCTCAGCGCCTCCTCGTTGCCGAAGCAGCTCATTTCCACCCGGCGCCGGGACAGCAGTGACTCCATGGCGCTGCCTGTCACGGGGCGCGAGAACAGGAAGCCCTGCGCCCGGTGACACCCGTGCTCCAACAAAGTCTGTACGGCAGCCGGAGTCTCAACGCCTTCAGCGACCAGTTGCAGGCCGAAGGCCTCAGCGAGTCCGATGATGGCGCGCACGATGGCCAGGTCGCTGGTGTTGGTGTCCAAGTCGCGGACGAACCCGGCGTCGATCTTGAGCATGTCGACCGGAAGCGATTTCAGGTGCGACAGCACCGCATAGCCGGTGCCGAAGTCGTCGATGGCGATCTGGACCCCGACCTCCTTCAACTCCGCGAGGGTTCGCCGGGTGGTTTCGAGGTCGCGAACCACGGCGCGCTCGGTGATCTCCAGGCACACCGATCCGCCGTCGATCCCGAACTCCTCGATGGTGTCGGCAACACTACGGACGAAACCGCGGGTGATCAGTTGAACGGGCGACACATTGATGCGCACTGTCGTGCCTTGTCCCACCCCGTTGGACTGCCACCGGCTGAATTCGGCGCAGGCGCTTCGCATGACCCACCGGCCCAACTCTGCGGCGATATTGGTCGATTCGGCTACGCCGATGAACGAATCCGGCAGCAGCAGCCCCCGCGTCGGGTGCCGCCAACGGACCAGCGCCTCGGCGCCCAGGATCTCGCGGGTCAGCAAGTCGACTTCGGGCAGATAGTGCAGCAGCAGCGCATCGCTTTCGATGCCCGCTTGCAGATGGAATTCGATGTCGTTGCGGAACACGACATTGCGAGAGATGTCGTTGGTGCACACCACGACCTGGTTGCCCCCCGCGCGCTTCGCCGTCAGGGCGGCCTCGTCGGCACGACGGAGCAGATCCGCGGTGTCGTCGTGTCCTGGCTTGCCCACCGCCATCCCGATGCTGACGGAGGGAGTGATCACGTCGTCGCCGATCTTCAGGGGACCGCGCAACGTCGTCTGAAGCCTGTGCGCGAGCGATTCCGCGCTCCCGGTCAGCATCGCCCGGTCCGAAAAGACCAGGAACTCGTCCCCGCCGATCCGGCCGATCGTGCCCATCTCCCCCATGCTCGTCTGAAGCCGTTCGGCGAACGCCTTGAGGTAAAAATCACCTGCGGGATGGCCGAAGTAATCGTTGATCGCCTTCATCCGGTCGAGGTCGAAATACAAGACCGCGACGGGTCCGGGGCGCCCCGCTGCGAGTCTGTCGGAAAGGCGCGCAACGACCGATCGACGATTGTGCAGGCCGGTCAAATCGTCATGCTCAGCCAAGTGCCGAAGGCCTTCTTCGGCGGCGATGCGGGCCTGGAGCTGTGCAAACAAAGTGGCGACCGCCCCGAGCGTGCCCACTTCTTCCTGCTTCCACTTCTTGCGCCGATAGCTGACGAAGCCGAGTACACCCGTGGTTGCCCCCCTCGAAACCAGCGGAGCAGCGGCCATCGAGGGCGTCGCGATGCGGCGCCTTCCCGTGATCTGGCGTCGAAAAGCCTTGTATGCATAGTTCGTCGAGGCCGGCGGCCGAATCACAACCGGTTCCGTGGGCTGGACCACAAGCGGTTCCTTGCCATGCGCGCAGGGGCCGAAGACGTCGTCGGGGTTGGTGAAGTCGACGATCGCCAGGAGTTGCGCGTGTGGACGGTGAGGTCGCGGTGGCCATTCCGCGATCAATTTCGAGGCCGCGATGGTCGGGTCGTTGTGGCGTAAGAAGCCGGTGTCCGCGTCGAACAAGTCGACGAGCCTCGCCAGTACCTGTCGGCTCACAGCGGTGGCGGTGTATGCATTCGCCTCCATCAATTGGGCAGCAACGGAGTTGACGAACCCTAGGCCGCGCGACACGGTGCCTCCATTGCCGGGGTCCGGACAGTCTCAACTCGCGCACGCACGGGTGTCTCGGTCATCGCTGGGCTCCCCGACACATCCAGGTGGTTGCCGCTGACCCGCCCGGCAATCGGATGGCCCCGCTGACCTGGCCACCCCGACCCGCCGCCTCTCGAGCGTCTTGCGGCCCGCGCCAAGTGCCCTTCACCGGTCCCATCGTGCTGGTGGCGCAAACCTGCCGCCGCACCCGAGCGTTCTCCAGCATCTTCTCGATCTGGTTCCACGCCACATTTCCGTTCTCGTCCGCTTCGCTGACGCTTTCTTGGCCGGCCGCACGCTTCTTGCCAGCCGGCTTCCCTGTCTGCTGTTGCGACGATGCCCGGCATGGAGTCTCCCAGCATGTTCGAGACCGGGGGTTGGGATGCCATACCCAATGTACAGTCCGGAGGGCAATTATGGTACGCCAAGTCTGCATCGTACCGACGCCAATGACGTGCCGTATGTCTCGCGCGGCTTTGCTGGTCACCCGGGCGAGTCATGGCCTACCTCCTCGGTAGTGCGGCTGCTGTGGTTGCAGCGCCGCGAGCCAGGGCACGGTTGGCCGCACCTACCCGACTGACCCCGTCCAGTCCAGCAGCTTGTCCGCCGGCCATGTGTTGACGATCCGGTCCACGGCCACGCCGGCATCGAGCGCGCGCTGGGCGCCGTACCCGAGGAAGTCCAGCTGGCCGGGCGCGTGCGCGTCGGTGTCGATGCTGAACACGCAGCCGATCTCGAGCGCCAGCTTCAGCAGCCGGGTCGGGGGGTCGCGGCGCTCGGGCCGGGAGTTGATCTCGACGGCCGTCCCATGGTCGCGGCAGGCGGTGAACACCGCCTCGGCGTCGAACTTCGATTCGGGCCGGATGCCGCGGTTGCCCGCGACCAACCGGCCGGTGCAGTGGCCCAGCACGTCGGCGTGTGGATTGGACACGGCGCGCACCATGCGCCGCGTCATCGCCGCCGAGTCCATCGACAGCTTCGAGTGGACGCTGGCCACGACGACGTCGAGGCGCTCGAGCAGCTCGGGTTCCTGGTCCAGGCTGCCGTCTTCGAGGATGTCGACCTCGATGCCGGTGAGGATGCGCATCGGCGCGAACTCTTCACGCAGCCGGTCGATGACATCGAGCTGTGCGCGCAGCCGCTCCGGCGACAACCCGTTGGCGATGGTCAGCCGCGGCGAGTGGTCGGTCAGCGCGCAGTACTCGTGGCCCAGCGCGGACGCCGTGGCCATCATCTCGTCGATCGGCGCCGACCCGTCCGACCAGTTCGAGTGCAGATGCAGGTCCCCGCGCAGCGCGGCACGCACGTCGCCGCCCCCGAGATCCTCGGCGGCGGAACGCAATTCGGCCAGCAGATCGGGTTCGCGCCCAGACCAGGCCTGGTCGATGACCTTCGCGGTTTTGGGACCGATGCCCGGTAGCGTCTGCCAGCTGTTCGCCTGACCGTGCCGCTCCCGCGCCGCCTCGTCCAGGCCTTCGATGATGTCGGCGGCGTTTCGATAGGCCATCACCCGCCTGGGGTCGTGGCGGCTGCGGTCCTTGTAATAGGCGATCTGCCGCAGAGCCGTTACCGGGTCCATCCCTCCAGTGTGCCCACGCGGTGACTGCAAGCGCGGCGAAGCCGGGCGCCGCAGGTCACCGCCAGATTCCCGGGCCACGCGGTGACTGCAAGCGCGGCGAAGCCGGGCGCCGCAGGTCACCGCCAGATTCCCGGGCCACAACGGCTGCTCGACCATAATTCGGCACCGCTGACCCGCTTTGGCCCGTCGGGCGGCGGCAAGCTCGCCGTCGGTGACAGGATCGACCTCCTCGACCGCACAAGCCTCGATCGTGACCACGACACCGTTCAGGCCCTGTTTTGCAGTGGGTCGGCTTACCCAGGTTCTAGTGTGATAGCCGGCAAACGTCGGCGTAGGGATGAGATGTGGCGCCCTGGCCGGACTCGGTTATGGAGCGGTCGCGGTTGGTTCGCAGCGTGCGACTAGGTGAGGAGTCGGCGATGAGCGACGCCGCAGACACCGCAATGGGGTCGCGCGCGGGGTCAATGTTCGGGCATTATCGGCTGCTGCGACTGCTTGGCCCCGGTGGTTTCGGCGAGGTGTATGAGGCCGAAGACACCTTGCTGCACCGCCATGTGGCGCTGAAACTGATCGCCGCGCGCTACTCGCACGATCCGGTGTTTCGCGAGCGGCTGTTTCGCGAGGCCCAACACGCGGCGCGATTACATGATCCGCACGTGGTGCCCATTCACGGCTGCGGAGAGATCGACGGCCAACTCTATATCGACATGCGGCTGATCAAGGGCATCAACCTGCAGGCCCTGCTGGCCCGCGAGGGGCCGCTGGACCCGCCTCGTGCGGTGGCCATCGTGCGCCAGATCGCCTCGGCGTTGGATGCCGCTCATGCCGATCGGGTGACTCACCGCGACGTCAAACCCGGCAACATCCTGGTCAATCGCGACGACTTCGCCTGCCTGGTGGATTTCGGCTTGGCCAACGCGGCGGGCGAGGCGAAGTTGACCAGCACCGGCACCACCATCGGCACCTTTGCCTACATGGCCCCGGAGCGGTTCGGCAATGCCGAAGTGACCGCCCGGTCCGACATCTACGCACTGGCGTGTGTGCTCTATGAATGCCTGACCGGATCCCAGCCCTTTGCGCCGGGTGATCTGCCCGCGCTGATCACCGCACACCTCACGGCCCCCATCCCGCGTCCGAGCCGGTGCCGACCGGATATCCCCGCTGCGTTCGACGAAGTGATCACGCGTGGCATGGCCAAAGACCCCACGCACCGCTATGCGAGCGCCGGGAATCTCGCCCTGGCCGCCCAACACGCCCTGGGCGCACCCGATCGAGACGCCGACACCGTGCTTGTCAGTACCTGCACCACCCCGCCGCCCGACGAATCCGGGACTGTCGGCGAGCCCACGCCGACTTCCGAGACCATTGCGGCGCCAACGCCATTGGTGCCGGCCGAGACCCTGGTTGTCACCCCACTGCCGGCCGCCCAGACCGTGGTGGTCCCCCCGACCGCCACGCCGCCGGGGCCGACGACGCCGAACCGGGTGCCCTCAGTAGACCCGCACCGAGCTCAACGCCCCAGTCCTGCAAGGAAGTCCCGCAGCAAGCGGCGGCTGGCGGCCGCGGTTGGGGCCGTCGCGCTGACCGCCGTGGCCGTCGTCGGCATAGTGGTCATGGTCGGGCATAAGTCGGCGCCCCCAGCGCCGCCGTCCCCGGCGCCGCCGCCGCAAGCAGCCAAGCAGGCCCAGGCGGTGCTGTTCGGTGGCGTCGAGGATCCCAGGGGTGTGGCGGTGGACAGCAGCGGCAACGTCTACGTGGCCGAGAGCGGCAACGGCAAGGTGCTGACCCTGCCCGCGGGATCCACCACCCCGACGGTGCTGCGGTTCAGCGGGCAGCGCGACACGCTAGGGCTCGCAGTGGACAGCCGAGGCACCGTCTACGTCACTGACTCCATCGACAACGAGGTGGCGGCGCTGTCCGCAGGATCCACGATCCCAACGGTCCTGCCGTTCACCGGCCTCGACTTTCCGTCCGGTGTGGCGGTGGACGGCAACGGCACCGTCTACGTCGCCGACACAGGAAACCACAGGGTGCTGGCGCTGCCCGCGGGATCCACCACCCAGCGGGCGCTGCCCTTCACCGACCTGCCCGACACGTCCGGGGTGGCGGTGGACAGCAATGGCGCCGTCTATGTCACCGACACGCGCAACAGCCAGGTGCTGACGCTGGCCCCAGGCTCTTCCACCCCGACGGTGCTGCCGTTCACCGGGCTCCGCTATCCGTCCGATGTCGCGGTGGACGGCAACGGCGCTGTCTACGTTGTCGATTCGAACAACCATCGGGTGCTGAAGCTGCCCGCGGGATCCACCGACCCGATAGTGCTGCCGTTCACCGACCTCAAAAGCCCCTGGGGTGTGGCACTGGACGGCAGAGGCACCATCTACGTCACCGACTCGCAGAACAACCGGGTGGTGAAGCTGCCGGCGTCCTGATCCTCGCCGTGAGCGGACTGGCCGCCGACAGAACCCGAGAGTACGGGCAACACCGGCATTGGGAACACGGGTACCGGTAGGCTCCCGGGTGCCGACCCGTCCGACCAGTTCGAGTATAGGTGCAGGTCGCCGCGGCGCCCCTCCCCCGAGTCCTGTGCGCCAGAACGCAATTCGACCAGCAGGTCGGGTTCGCGACCCGACCAGGCCTGGTCGATGACGTTCGCCGTTTTCGGGCCGACGGGTCCATGGCTCCGGTGTGCCCGGCCGGGTCAGAAGAACTGGCCGGCGATGAACCCCGCGAGCAGCACGGCGAACCCCCCGATTTCGCCGCCGATGAGCAAGGCCATCGAGATCTCGATTCCCCGGTTGGGCTGCTCGAATTGGTTGACGGTGTCGCGCCGCGCCCCGTGGCTGATGTAGCTGAGGATGGCGCCGACGAAAAAGAAGACGACGACGCCCGCCGCCGTCAGGTTGACCCACGCCGGCCAGGCGCTGAGTTCGACGAAGACGGCCAGCAGCAGCGTCGCGAACGAGTAGAGCAACGCCGCCCGGTGCGCGATGTCGACGTACGGGTGGGCGCGGTGATCCTCGGCGGCCATGATCTGGCGGTATTTCCAGACACCGAGAACCAGGGCGAGCAAGAAGATCAGGCCGGCCGCCAGCAGGGTGATCCTGGTGTCCAGGCCCAGGGTGTAAGTCATCGTGCGACGAGTTTAGTTTCCCTTAATAAAGCCGGACTAACGTCGGGGTCATGCGATTCGCGTTCAAAACCTCACCCCAAAACACCACCTGGGCCGACATGCTCGCCGTCTGGCGGGCCGCCGACGACATCGAGGTCTTCGAGTCCGGGTGGACCTTCGACCACTTCTATCCGATCTTCTCCGACAGCGACGGGCCCTGCCTCGAGGGCTGGACGACGCTGACCGCGCTGGCCCAGGCCACCACGCGGCTGCGGCTGGGCACCCTCGTCACCGGCATCCACTACCGCCACCCCGCGGTGCTGGCGAATATGGCTGCGGCGCTGGACATCATCTCGAACGGACGCCTCGAACTCGGGATCGGCGCCGGCTGGAACGAGGAGGAGTCGGGTGCCTACGGCATCGAGTTGGGCTCCATCAGGGAGCGCTTCGACCGGTTCGAGGAAGCCTGCCAGGTGCTGATCAGCCTGCTGAGCGAGGAGACCACCGACTTCGCCGGCACGTACTACCAACTCAAGGGCGCCCGCAACGAGCCCAAGGGCGTGCAGCGCCCGCACCCGCCGATCTGCATCGGCGGCAGCGGCGAGAAGCGCACGCTGCCGATCACCGCGCGCTACGCCCAGCACTGGAACTTCGCCGGCGGGCCGCCCGAATTGTTCGCGCAGAAGCGCGACGTGCTGGCCGCGCGGTGCGCGGACATCGGGCGCGATCCCAAGGAGATCACCATGTCGGCTCATCTGCGCCTGGAGCCGGACCTGGACTACGGGAAGGTCATGGCGGACGCAGCCGCACTGGCCGTCGAGGGCCTGGACCTCGGCATCGTCTACCTGCCCCCGCCGCACGACGCGGCCGTCCTGGAACCACTGGCCGAGGCCATCCGGGATTCCGGGCTAGCAAACGGATAAGCGGGGATAAGCCGGAGCAAACCCGGCGGCGCGCTTGGATGGGGCGACTACACCCCGAACAGCATCAGCTCTTCGGCGGTGATCAGGCGCTCTTGCTTGGCGGGGAACTCGCGGCTCTTTACCGGGTGACGTAGCCATGACCAGGCGATTCGCCCCATCCGCGACCGAGGTACCGGGTTGACATGCACAGTGACCACTCCTGCGATCGGTCCGTTCTGGCGGGACTCCCCCGTGACTACTCTGTGACAGAGCCCACAACGAACCATTAGACAACAATCGTCTGGCAAACGTGGGCAGAAACGCCGAATTGAATTCTTCTGTTTCTGGTGTGACTGATGTGACTACGTAAGGGGGGCTGCGGTCGGCTTGATGGGCGCCGGCAGCGCCGTCGAACCCATCAAAAATCGGTCCACGCCCGCCGCGGCCGCCCTGCCCTCAGCTATCGCCCAAACGATCAATGACTGGCCACGACCCATGTCGCCGGCAACGAAAACACCTGGGACCGAGGTGTCGAAGTCGGCGCCGCGCGCGACGTTGCCACGGTCGGTCAGCTTCACTTCGAGGTCGGTGAGCAGGCCCGGCTTCTCGGGTCCGACGAACCCCATCGCCAGCAACACCAGATCGGCCTCGAGTTCGAAGTCGGAACCCTCGACTTTGACGAACTTGCCGTCCTGCATCGTCACCTCGTGCGCCCGGAGGCCGGTCACGCGCCCGTCCTTGCCGACGAACTCCTCGGTGTTCACCGAGAACACCCGCTCGCCGCCCTCTTCGTGGGCCGAGGACACCCGGTACATCAGGGGGTAGGTCGGCCACGGGGTGGATTCGGCGCGCGCGTCCGGCGGGCGCGGCATGATCTCGAACTGGTGCACCGCGATCGCACCCTGCCGGTGCACGGTGCCCAGGCAGTCGGCCCCGGTGTCACCGCCGCCGATGATGACCACCTTCTTGCCCTTGGCGGTGATCGGCGGCTCGCCATCCTCGCCCAGGACGTCGTCGCCCTCCTGGACCCGGTTGCCCCACGGCAGGAACTCCATCGCCTGGTGGATCCCGTCCAACTCGCGGCCGGGGATCGGCAGATCTCGCCAGGCGGTGGCCCCGCCGGCCAGCACCACCGCGTCGAAGTCGGCGCGCAGCTGTTCGGCCGTGATGTCGACCCCGACGTTGACGTTCGGCCGGAACTCGGTGCCCTCGGCGCGCATCTGGTCCAGCCGCCGGTCCAGGACGCGCTTTTCCATCTTGAATTCCGGGATGCCATAGCGCAGCAGGCCACCGATGCGGTCGTCGCGCTCGAACACGGTCACGCTGTGACCGGCGCGGGTCAGCTGCTGGGCCGCGGCCAAACCGGCGGGCCCCGAACCGACCACGGCGACCGTCTTCCCGGTCTGCTTGTCGGGGGGCAGCGGCACCACAAAGCCTTCCTCGAAGGCCCGGTCGATGATCTCCAGCTCGATCTGCTTGATCGTCACCGGATCCTGGTTGATGCCCAGTACGCACGCCGGCTCGCACGGGGCCGGGCACAGCCGCCCGGTGAAGTCCGGGAAGTTGTTGGTGGCGTGCAGCCGTTCGATCGCGTCGCGCCAACGGCCCCGACGCACCAGGTCGTTCCACTCCGGAATCAGGTTGCCCAGCGGACACCCGTTGTGGCAGAAGGGAATTCCGCAGTCCATGCAGCGGGTCGCCTGCTCGCGCAGGGTCTCTTCGTCGAAGTCCTCGTAGACCTCGTTCCAATCGCGCAGTCGCAGCGGGACAGGCCGGCGCTTCGGCAATTCCCGATGTGTGTATTTCAGGAAGCCGCTCGGATCAGCCATGCGCGGCCGCCATGATCGCCTTGTCGATGTCGACGCCGTCACGCTCGGCCTGTGCGATCGCCTGCAGCACGCGTTTGTAGTCCCGCGGCATCACCTTGACGAAGTGGCGGCACTGGCCGGGCCAGTCGGCCAGGATGCGCTGGCCGACAGCGGAATCGGTGGCATCGACGTGCGCCTGGATGGTGGCGTGCAGGTACTCGGCGTCGTCCTCGTCGAGCGTCTCGAGCTCGACCATTTCGGCGTTGAGGTTCTGCGGCAACTCGCCCTCCGGGTCGTACACATAGGCCACGCCGCCGGACATGCCGGCCGCGAAGTTGCGCCCGGTGCGGCCCAGGATGACGACCTTGCCTCCGGTCATGTATTCACAGCCGTGATCGCCGACGCCCTCGACCACGGCGTGGGCGCCGGAGTTACGCACCGCGAACCTCTCGCCGACGACGCCGCGCAAGTAGACCTCCCCGCTGGTGGCTCCGAACAGGATCACGTTTCCGCCGATGATGTTGTCCTCGGCGACGTAGTGCTGCGGCGCGTTGTCCGACGGGCGCACCACGATCCGGCCGCCGGACAGGCCCTTGCCGACGTAGTCGTTGGCGTCGCCGTAGACGCGCAACGTGATTCCCCGGGGCACGAACGCGCCGAAGCTGTTGCCCGCCGATCCGTCGAAGGTGATGTCGATGGTGCCGTCCGGCAAGCCCTGGCCGCCATAGGCTTTCGTCAGCTCGTGGCCGAGCATCGTGCCCACGGTGCGGTTGACGTTGCCGATCGTGGTGGAGAACCGGACGGGCTTGCCGGAGTCCAGCGCCTCGCGGCTCATCACGATCAACTGCTGATCGAGCGCCTTGTCCAGGCCGTGATCCTGTCGCGAGCTGCAGTACAGGTCCTGGTTCATGAACGCCGACTCCGGCTCGTGCAGCACCGGCGCCAGGTCCAGCTTGTGGGCCTTCCAGTGCGCCCGCGCCAGCGTCGTGTCCAGCGATCCCACCTGCCCCACGGCCTCGTTGAAGGTCCGGAAGCCCAACTGCGCCATGTACTCCCGGACCTCTTCGGCGATGAACATGAAGAAGTTCTCGACGAATTCGGGCTTGCCGGTGAACCGCTCCCGCAGCACCGGGTTCTGGGTGGCGACGCCGACCGGGCAGGTGTCCAGGTGGCATACCCGCATCATGATGCAGCCCGCCACCACCAGCGGGGCGGTGGCGAAGCCGAACTCCTCGGCGCCGAGCAGCGCGGCGATCATCACGTCGCGTCCGGTCTTGAGCTGCCCGTCCACCTGAACCACGATCCGGTCGCGTAATCCGTTGAGCAGCAAGGTCTGCTGCGTCTCGGCCAACCCCAGCTCCCACGGAGCGCCCGCGTGCTTCTGCGAGGTCAACGGGGTGGCCCCGGTGCCGCCGTCGTGTCCCGAGATGAGTACCACGTCGGCGTGCGCCTTGGAGACCCCGGCCGCAACCGTGCCCACCCCGTTCTCGGACACCAGCTTGACGTGCACACGCGCCGACGGGTTGGCGTTCTTCAGGTCGTGGATCAGCTGCGCCAGGTCCTCGATCGAGTAGATGTCGTGGTGCGGCGGCGGCGAGATCAGCCCGACGCCGGGCGTGGAGTGCCGGACCTCGGCGACCCACGGGTACACCTTGTGCCCCGGAAGCTGGCCGCCCTCACCGGGTTTGGCGCCCTGGGCCATCTTGATCTGGATGTCGGAGCAGTTGGTCAGGTAGTGCGAGGTGACCCCGAAGCGGGCGGAGGCGACCTGCTTGATCGCGCTGCGGCGCCAATCCCCGTTGGGGTCGCGCTCGAAACGCTTGACGTCCTCGCCGCCCTCGCCGCTGTTGGATCGCCCGCCGAGGCGGTTCATCGCGATGGCCAGGGTCTCGTGCGCCTCGGCGGAGATCGAGCCGTAGCTCATCGCGCCCGTGGAGAAGCGCTTGACGATTTCGCTGGCCGGCTCCACCTCCTCCAGCGGAACGGGCGGCCGGACGTTGCCGCGGAACTTCAGCAGCCCGCGCAGCGACGCCAGCCGCTCGCTCTGGTTGTCGACCAGACGGGTGTATTCCTTGAAGATCTTGTATTGCCCGGTGCGGGTCGCGTGCTGCAGCTTGAACACGGTCTCCGGGTTGAACAGGTGGTACTCGCCCTCCCGGCGCCACTGGTATTCGCCGCCCACCTCGAGTTCGCGGTGGGCGCGTTCGTCGGGCCGGTCCAGGTAGGCCAGCGTGTGGCGGGTCGCGACGTCGGCGGCGATGTCCTCCAGCGTGATCCCGCCGGTCGGGCAGCTCAGCCCGGTGAAGTACTCGTCGAGCACGTCCTCGGAGATGCCGACCGCCTGGAACAGCTGCGCGCCGGTGTAGGAGGCCACCGTCGAAATGCCCATCTTGGACATGACTTTCAGCACGCCCTTACCGGCGGCCTTGACGTAGTTGTTCAGGGCCGTGTTGCGGTCGAAACCGTCAAAGACACCGCGGTCGAGCATGTCCTCGATCGACTCGAACGCCAGATACGGGTTGATTGCCGCCGCGCCGAAGCCGACCAGCGCCGCCATGTGGTGCACTTCGCGGGCGTCACCGGTCTCGACCACCAGGCCGACGTGGGTGCGGGTCCGGTCGCGCACCAGGTGGTGGTGCACCGCCGCCACCGCGAGCAGCGACGGGATCGGGGCCAGCTGATCGTCGGACTCGCGGTCGGACAGGATGATGACCCGGGCGCCGTCGGCGATCGCCGCCGATGCCTGCGCGCGCACCTTCTCGAGCGCGGCGGCCAGTCCGGAGCCACCCTCGGCGACGGGGTACAGGCAGCGAATCACCTTGGACCGCATGCCGTGTGGGCGCCCGTTGACCTTGTCGTCCGGGTTGAGGTTGATCAGCTTGGCCAGCTCGTAGTTCCGCAGGATCGGCTGCTGCAGGCGGATCTGGTGACAGGAGTTCTCGTCGGGGTTCAGCAGGTCGCGCTCGCCGCCGGTGGTGCCCTGCAGGCTGGTGACCACCTCCTCGCGGATGGCGTCCAGCGGCGGGTTGGTCACCTGGGCGAACAGCTGCTGGAAGTAGTCGTAGAGCATCCGCGGACGCTGAGACAGCACGGCGACGGGGGTGTCGGTGCCCATCGAGCCGATCGGCTCGGCGCCGGAGCGGACCATCGGCGCCACCAACAGGTTGAGTTCCTCGTAGGTGTAGCCGAAAGTCAGCTGCCGCTTGACGAGTCGCTCGTGGGGCATCCGGGCGTACTTGCCCGCCGGCAGGTCGTCCAGCGGAACCAGGCCCTTGTCGAGCCACTCCTGATAGGGGTGCTCGGCGGCCAGTTCGGCTTTGATCTCCTCGTCGGAGACGATGCGGCCCTGAGCGGTGTCCACCAGGAACATCCGGCCGGGCTGCAGCCGCATCCGGCGCACCACCTTGGCCGGGTCGAGGTCGAGCACGCCGGCCTCGGAAGCCATCACCACCAGGCCGTCCTCGGTCACCCAGATTCGCGAGGGGCGCAAGCCATTTCGGTCCAGCACGGCGCCGATGACGGTGCCGTCGGTAAACGTCATCGACGCCGGGCCGTCCCACGGCTCCATAAGGGACGCGTGATACTGGTAGAACGCGCGCCGTGCGGGGTCCATCGACTCGTGGCGCTCCCACGCCTCGGGAATCATCATCAGCACCGCGTGGGCCAGGCTGCGCCCGCCGAGATGGAGAAGTTCGAGCGCCTCGTCGAAGCGCGCGGTGTCCGAGGCGCCCGGGGTGCAGATCGGGAACAGTTTCTCGACGTCGTCGCCGAAGAGGTCGGTCTTGATCAGCGCCTCGCGGGCCCGCATCCAGTTCTCGTTGCCGGTGACGGTGTTGATCTCGCCGTTGTGGGCGATGCGGCGGAAGGGGTGCGCGAGCGGCCAGGACGGGAAGGTGTTCGTGGAGAAGCGGGAGTGCACGATGCCGAGCGCACTGGTCAGCCGATCGTCTTGCAGGTCAAGGTAAAACGCCTTCAGCTGCGGGGTGGTCAGCATGCCCTTGTAGATAAACGTCTGACCGGAAAGGCTTGGGAAGTAGACGGTTTCGCGACCCGGGCCGTCCTGGCCGGGGCCCTTCGTTCCCAGCTCGTGCTCGGCGCGCTTGCGGACCACGTAGGCGCGGCGCTCCAGCGCGATCCCGGAGGCGCCCGTCATGAACACCTGCCGGAAGGTGGGCATCGCGTCGCGCGACAGCGCACCCAGCGACGAGTCGTCGGTGGGCACGTTTCGCCAGCCGATGACCTGCAGGCCCTCGGCCTCGGCGATCTTTTCCACCGCGGCGCACGCGGCCGCGGCGTCCCTGGACGACTGCGGCAAGAACGCGATCCCGGTGGCGTAGCTGCCCGCAGGGGGCAGCTCGAAATCCACGACCGCGCGCAGGAACGCGTCCGGGACCTGAATCAGGATGCCGGCGCCGTCACCGCTGCGCGGCTCGGCGCCCTGGGCGCCGCGGTGTTCGAGGTTGAGCAGCGCCGTGATCGCCTTATCGACGATGTCTCGGCTGCGACGGCCGTGCATATCGACGACCATGGCTACCCCGCACGAATCGTGCTCGAACGCGGGGTTATATAACCCGGCGCGCTTGGGCGTCATATGCACCTGCCCCTTCAACCAGAACGTTCTTCGCTGCCGTTACGAGCGGCTCCGCCGGGGCCGCAACCCCGTGGGGTTGCGGGCTTCGGACCCGTTAGGCCCCTTCGGTCTTGTCGATCGGCTGTCCCCCAGGCGGGGACGGTCCGTCAGGGATTCGTCCGTGCAGCGCTGAACGGTGGCCTGGAACTGGCTTCGACAAGTCGTAAAACGATATGACAATACCCGCCTGACATGCCAACTTCGTTAAGTCTAACCGCCAACTGGCAGCGGCGTAAATTCGCTGCAGCGGGCGATCGGCAACGTCGCGACATGGATGTTTTCGGTTTGATATTTCCCGGCCCCGGCGTCGATGCTACCGAACCGCTTGACGGATCTGCCAATCGCGCAAGTTTGCTGTGATCGCGCATACGCCCGGCGGCCCGCGTGCCCGGAGCCACTCACGCCGCGTGCTCAGCCTACGGCCGGGCGAGTCGCAGCCCGGCCGCCGCGGGCCCCGCCGAAGTTTGCGCGTTGGCGGGTGACCGATACTGGTTTGATACTGGTCCGGCACCCGAGGAGCCCATGAACGAGCGCGACCAATTCCTACGGGACCGTCTGCAGCCCGACCAGCCCGGGGTGCCCGCGATGCGCCCGCCCGGTCCCCCACCCGCGGGTCCCCGTCCGGTGGCGCCGGCCGCCCCGGCCGTCGCGGCCCCGCATGTCTCGAGACCCGCGCCGCCCCGTCCCCCGGCCCCGGCCCAACAGCCACCCCGTCCCGGCGCCCCGCCGGGCCCCGACCCGCAATCGCCCCGCCAGGCCCCGGCCCCGGTCCCGCCGCACCCCGAGGCGCCGTCCCGGCCGCAGACCCCACCCGCGGTGCAACTGCCGGACCTGCCGGACCGGGGTTGGCGACGCTTCGTGCGGCTGGCCACCTTTGGTCTGATCAACCCGGGGCCCTCGGCAGCCCAGCGTCAGGACGCCCAGTACGAGGCGGCCATCCGCGCCGCCCTTCATGGCACCTACAAGGTTGGCGTGCTGGGCAAGGGCGGCGTGGGAAAGACGTCGGTGGCCGCCAGCGTCGGGTCGCTGCTCGCCGAGCTGCGCCGCCACGACCACGTCGTGGCGATCGACGCCGATACCGCGTTCGGCCGGTTGAGCAGCCGGATCGACCCGCGCTCGAGCGGCTCGTTCTGGGAGTTGACCTCCGACAAGAACCTGCGGTCCTTCGCCGACGTGGTCGGGCGCCTCGGCCGCAACCCCGCCGGCCTGCACGTGCTCGGCGGCGAGCCGGCGGCCGGCCCGCGCCGCGTCCTCGATCCCGCGATCTACCGGGAGGCCGCGCGCCAGCTGGACCGCCACTTCACGATCTCGGTCATCGACTGCGGCTCCACGATGGATTCGCCGGTCACCCAGGAGGTCCTGCGCGATCTGGACGCGCTGCTCGTGGTGACCTCGCCGTGGGCGGACGGGGCCAACGCCGCCGCCAGGACCATCGAATGGCTGTCGGAGAGAGGCCAGACGGGCCTTCTGCGCCGCACCATCGTGGTGCTCAACGATTCCGACGGCCACGCCGACAAACGCACCCGGGAGTTGCTGGCCCGCGAGTTCGTCGATCACGGACAGCCGGTGATCGAGGTGCCCTACGATCCCCATCTGCGGCCCGGTGGCGTAATCGATGTGAACGGCGAAATGGCACCGGCGACGCGGCGCAAGTTCCTCCAGATCACCGCGACCATCGCGGGCCATTTCGCCGCACGGCCAGACTCGCGTCAAGGCCGCTGACCCGCACCCGCGCGCGCTGCGGGGTCGGCGACGGCCTCGATCTTGGTCACGAGGCGACCGCGCACCGTCAGCACGATCGCGGCGAAGAGCCGGCGGTCGGCGAAGGCCAGCACCGCCGGACCCCCCGCGGGACCGCTGACCAGGGTCACTCCCGGCCCCAGGTAGCGCATCAGGTTGGTGGCCACCGCGTGGGGACCATGGTTGATCTGTGGCGGCGGGGCCGGGTCGGCGAGGACCGTGCCCACGCCCCAGACCGCCGGATCCAGCACTGCGGTCAATCCGGCGATGTCGCCGTTGGCGCACGCGGTGATGAACTTTTCGGTGACGAGCTGGTGCTCGGACGGGGCGACCTCGTTCAATTTCGGTTGTGCCGCAGTGAATTTGGTCCGGGCGCGCCGCGCCAGCTGACGGCACGTGCCGGCGGGGCGTCCCACGGTCTCGGCGATCGTGTCGAACGGGACCCCGAACACGTCGTGCAGCACGAAGGCGACCCTTTCACCGGGGCTGAGCCTGCGTAGGACTTCCAGCAATGCGGCACGGACCTCGTCGTCGAGGGTGACCCGGTCGGCGGGGTCCGCGCGACGCGATTCCGGCTGCTGGTCGACCTCGCCCGGCCGCTCGTAGCGGGCGCGCGCCGAACGCACCTGATCGAGGCAGAGGCGGCTCGCCACCACCGTCAGCCAGCCGCGAACGTCGTCGATCTCATCGGAGTCTGTGCGCGAGAGCCGCAGAAAGGCTTCTTGCGCAACGTCTTCCGCGTCGCCGATGTCGCCGAGCATCTGGTAGGCGAGATTGACCAGATAGGGGCGGTGCAGGCGCCAGGCCTCGGCGACCTGGTCGCGGGGTGACGGCGACGTGTTCATGAACCTTCGACGATGCGGGGCGGCGAAAAGTTACGCGTTTCGGCTGTAACTTTCCCGGCTCCGGCACCGTCGTATGCGCAGTGGAGAAAACTCACGGAAGGACCCACCCCCATGACGATCGTCGTAACCGGAGCGACCGGCAACGTCGGGCGCCCGCTCGTCGCCGAACTCCTCGCCGCGGGCGCCCGAGTGCGCGCGGTCACCCGCACGCCCGCCGCCGGCTTTCCCCCCGAAGTCGAGGTGGCCGGCTCGGCGCTGGACGCGCTGCCGGGCGCCTCGACGGTATTCCTCAATTCGCGGGCCCTGGGCGAGCAGCTGGCCGCGGTGGTCGCCCGGTGCGGGCGCGCCGGGGTGACCAAGCTGGTTGCGCTGTCGGCGATCAACGCCGACGACGACTTCTCGCGGCAGCCCTCGCGCTTCCGCGGGGACCGCAATAAGGAGGCCGAGCAGCTCGTCGTGGAATCCGGTCTAGCCTGGGTGAGCCTGCGGCCGTCGGTGTTCGCGACCAACTTCGCCGGCATGTGGGGCGCGCAGCTCCGCGCCGGCGACGTGGTGGGCGGCCCGTACGCCGCGGCGTCGTCGGCGCCGATCGTCGAGAGCGACATCTCGGCGGTCGCAGCGCGCGCGTTGCTCACCGATGACCTTGTGGGGCAACGCATCCCGATGACCGGTCCACAGGCGTTCAGCAACGCGGAACTGGCCGGGGTCATCGGCGACGTCCTCGGCCGCCCGCTGCAATATCGGGAAGTGCCGGCGGAGCTGGTGCGGCAACGGTTCATCGGTTTGGGGTTCAACGCCGAGTTCGCCGATGCGTATATCGCCATGCTCGCCGAGACGCTCGACAAGCCCGCGCTGGTCACCCACGACGTGGAGAAGATCCTGGGCCGCCCGGCGACGCCGTTCGCGCAGTGGGTGTCCCAGCACCGCGACCTGTTCGCGAAGTCCTAGAGATAAGGAGCTGACATGTCCGAACCACGTCCGCCGCGCTACCTCAGGCCGATGAACAAGGTGATGATGGCCGTCCAGCGGCTGGGGATACCGACCGGCCCGGCCATGGTGCTGACGGTGCCCGGCCGCAAGTCGGGCCGCCCGCGCAGCACGCCGATGACGCCGTTTGAATTTCAGGGCGGCCTCTACGTCGTCGCCGGCTACCCAGGCGCCGACTGGGCGGCGAATGCCCGCGCCGCCGGCACCGGCACGCTGAGCCGGGGCCGACGGTCGCGCGCCGTCCAGATCGTCGAGCTGGACCCCGAGGAGGCGCGGCCCGTGCTGCGAGCGTTCTCCACCGAGGTCCCGGTCGGCGTGGCGTTCGCGAAGCGCTCCGGGATGGTGCGCGACGGAACGGCCGACGAATTCGAGGCGCTGGCCGGCCGAGTCGCCGTGTTCCGGTTCGAGCCGAGCGTTGCGAGATGACGGGCATCCTTCAGCCCGGAGTGCCGTACCCCTCAGCGGGACGTGTTATCAGCCCCGATGCTGTCACGGCGTCTTGCCGGCGTACTTGAGGCCGAAGCGTTGGTCGAGCGTATCGACGACCAACCTGGCCGCGGCCTTGTCTTTGAGGATCTCGGCCTCTACGTGCGGTCCTTTACGGTGGGGCGGGCGGGGCTCGAACCCGCGACCAACGGATTGAGTCCCTACCCGACCACTCCGTGACCAGGCGAAAAGGTTAGCCGATACTAGTGAAATTGCCTGTGAAGAAGCGTTTTTGGCCGTTGCCGGTACAGTTCCGGTACGTCGTGAGTACGGTTACAAATCGCCCCCGGGCCGCCGGGGTCAGATGGGTTCGGCGGCGTTAGCTTAGCTATAGCTGGCTACTGCCGGGACGCGCCGACACGTCGAGGAGGATGAGGTGTTGCGGCGCGTAGGTTCTCGGCGGTGGCCGACTCTTCACACACGCGGCTGCTCCGTGGTGGCTGGGACAACGACCTCGATGAGGCCTGAGGCTCAGCGCCTCCGACTTCGACGCTCAGGTGTTCATTTAGCATCCCGAGCCTGGGCATTGATTCGGCAAAAGCGCTCAGGGCACTCGCGGCTGCATAACGCTGCGGTTCCATCGCCGGGCAGTTGGTGCGTTGTCAGGGTTTCGAAGCGGCGGTTTGGCCACTGGTGATGCTGACCGGCTGTTCAGAGTGGCAGCGCGGGGCTCGAACCCGCGACCCAACGGATTACCAGACGGCTAATCCTGGCGGTTCCGGTTACGCCATATTAGCCGTTGTCGCGCAATAGCTTTCGTCCTCTCGCCACCCTGTTGGGTCCGGTGATCAACGCCCTGCCCAGCTCCCGCGCTTCGGCCGGCGTGATGGCCGGGTCGGGACAGTCAATGACATGGCTAGATCGTTTCCGCGATCCCGCGCGCGGCCTCCTGGTAGACGCGGATCACGCAGCTGCTGTCGTTGGGCTCGACCCACACGCCCTTCGGCAGCTCGGCCTCGGGGACTTCCCAGAGGGTCCCGCTCAACATGCCTCCGCACGGAAAGACCCACATCCATCCGTGCGGGCCTTCTTCCCACACGACCACGGTGCGCCCATACTCCCAGGTGTCCACCATCACGCGCGGCCGCTCCCAGTCGAACAGCGGCTGCTCGAACACCTTCAACAGCGCGTCGACCACCGCCCTGGCCTGCTGGGCCGTTGCCTGCTCTTTTTGGTGGAAGGGGGCAACTTTGTTCTCGGCCACCGCATTGCTCCTTCGATAGAGCGGAACCGGATGTTTCCAATGCTGTGGCAATGTCACGGAGTCGCCTAGCGTAATCGGCTACTCGAAAGCGGTCGGCCCGCTACCGAAGGGATGACGGGCCGGCCGTGCTTGACCGATGGAATCGGACCCGCCCCCACGAGGAGAGCAGGGGCGGCCCGATCAACTAGTCATACGCGGATTAAAGAAGACTTGGTTCCTAACGCCGCGCGGTCGGGTGGGAGCATGGCCCACCCCACGGCGCTCATCCAGCAGCGCATCCGCCACAGCTAGCGACGGCAGCGGGCAACCCCGCTCCCGAGCCGCACGGCGTAGAGCCGCCACCAACCGCAGCTCGGAGTCGATGACCTCCTCAATGCCCGGATCGACACGCAGGTTGCGTGCAACGGTTTTCGAGGCTGCGCGGCGGGTTGGCAAGCGTGATTCAGCCCTGTTGGGTCAGACCACAGACCCGGCGCACCGCCCACAGTCCTTGCGGTGTGCCAGGCCAATGTTTTTCCAACGCTTGGGGCCCGGCAGTACGCGCGACGATGCGCAGCATGATCGCGACGAGGACGGCGTCATCGACGAATCCGATGACTGGGATGAAATCCGGTATGAGTTGGATGGGCGAGAAGATATAGCCCAGCACCAGCACCAGCTCGACGCGGACCATCCGCGGCACCGCGCGGTCGGTGGCTACGCGCTTCAACAGCCGCACCAGATCGGGCAGCAACCGGATCATGTCGCCGACCCCGAGGTCGTCGGGTTTGGCCAGCCAGATCGCGGCAACCAGGATGAGCCAAGCCAGCGTGATGCCGCTGAGGACACCGACCAGAATCGACCACACCGCTGCATCCTCTCGCAGAACCGTCGCTGGGGCTAGTTCGCCGTTCACCTCAAGTTCAGACGTCGTTCGCCTTATCGCGCGACTGACGCGGGGTATCGCGCTGACACCTGTGAAGTCTGGTTCGAACGCGCCGGCCTGCTCATCGGCGCCGGGCCTTGGTCAGCAGCTATCGAGGCAACAGGTTGAGGCACAGCGAATTTCGTTTGCGCCACCCGCTGCCACCGCATCGTGATAATCACGCCCGACCACCACGCCCGCACCACCACCGACCCGACACCGCGCCCCCATCACGGTTCCCGCTGACATACGCACAAATTCGAGCCAAGTCGGGTCTAGAGTGCGTGGCGCATTTCCGCAACGGGCGCTGGGCGCGGCGCGTATAGCGGGACACCGGCTCCCCAGACCATGCGGCTTGCCCCAAAGTTGATAGCGCATACGCTACCGAATTCGTAAGTCACCTATGCCCCGAGTCATTCGGGGGCCTGGCGCCGGTGTGAATTCCAAATTCGCTGGTTCGCGCAGCCAGGCCAGCCGGCGACGGCCCAATTCACCGCCCGGATCAGGTCCTCGGGCACACCCAGGCCGCCGAGTGACCGCATGTGCTGGATGAACAGCCGCCCGGGAAAGGTGTCCAGCAGCGATTCGCCGGTGCTCAGCTGGCTATTGCGGCGCGATCAGCGCGAAGACCTGCTTGGCCACCTGCAACATCCAGCCTGTCACGGCGGGCCCATGATCGCGAGGCCAGTTCAGCTGGAAGCTGACCACCCATGGCTGCCGGCTCTTGTCGACGGCGTACCAGCTGAATGTCAGATCACCCGGCAGGCCACCGGCTTTCGCACCGATATACGGCCACACGTTACGGTCCAGCTGGATGCCGGCCACCGCGGAGAGGATCTGCCTGACGGGCGCGGCGGGGCCGACCGCGTCGGCCTGCAGCGCCGCATGCACCCGGCAGATGTCCTCGGCGGTGCCGTACCACTCTGCACCGTAGGTCGAGGCGGGCGTGTGGGCGCGGGTCGGATCTGGTTGGTAAGGAGTGGAATTCGCCTGGTCCAGCAGCCGGGCGCGGACCTGCTGGGAGCCCTGCTTCCATTGGTCACGCAGATCCGGTTGGCCCCAGCCGACGGAGAACAGCTCGTACATCGTCGGGAACGGTGTCATGCTTGCCGGGTCGTGATGGCCGGCAGTGGCGAG
>Ga0335069_10002000_pt1 | contig 31940 bp, 29 predicted proteins | sample Lox_Sample_11_FD_206714 | JGI IMG/M metagenome (GOLD analysis project Ga0335069, IMG submission 206714) | Soil microbial communities from Loxahatchee National Wildlife Refuge, Florida, United States - Lox_Sample_1.1 | ecosystem: Environmental > Terrestrial > Soil > Wetlands | place: USA...
ATCGTCATCCAACGCATTTGGACGCCAAAGTAGGTCGAGTAGGGCTCGTGGATCAGGTACAGCCCGTAGGAGTAGACGCCAACGTGTGCGAGAAACGCCTCTGAGCGCACCAGACGTCGAGAATGCCACGAGAGATGCGCCAGGATCACGAACAGGCCGGTGCCGGTCAGCGCGTCCATGAAAATGTAAGTGAACCTTGAATTAAAGCAGTAAAGACCCGCGGTATAGAGCAGAATGCCGCCCCAGAGAGCGGGAGTGCTGAACAGCCGCTTTTCGATCCAATCGTGATATTTCCGATACGCCACCCCGAGCACCATACCGAAGGCGAATTCCCACAACCGGCATCCGCAAAACGCCGTGATTACCATCCCAGAGGTTTGGATTATGTTGAAGAGCAGGATATAGCGGCACAAAATTGTCACGCCTGCGCACGCGACAAGGAACCATTTCGCACCTACCTTGTGCAGCAGGACGTACAGGATCGGAAAGATCAGGTACAGCTCAAAAATGAGCCCGAAGTACCACCACGCCGGATTGAGGTACTCGATAATACTGGTCGGATAGATCCGATCGCCGAAAAAACTCAGAATAAATCGATAATCGATCGGATCGTAACGCGCTTCGAAAGGTGAGATGAGGTAAATCAGGTGCGCGGTCCAGTAGAGCGGAAACAACCTGATGACGCGCGCGCGGTCCCATCCAAGCCATCCGCCCGGAGGGCTGTCGGTCTTCGCCAGCGCATAAGTCAGGCCGAATCCGCTCATGACGATGAATACCCCGACCGCTGGAAATGCGAACATAGCGATCGCTACGAATATTGCGCGACCGACGCAGGCAATCGTTTCGATCGCGGAACCGGGCGCGCATAGCGCAAGGGATTTTGCAAAGTAATGCGGCAGCCACGGGTCTGGGAAACGACCGTGAGTGAACTGCTTGAAAAAATGAAAGAAGACGATCCACAGAATCGAAATTCCTTTGACTACGTCGAGCCAGACCAGGCGCGGACCGTGGCTGAGCGGCTTGGGAGCCGCGTCGGCGGAGGCTTCCATCGCGGCTGCGGTGGGGCTTGGCTCAGTCATCCTTATTTCGCCGGCCGAGTCGGAAATCGCCGGGATACCCGCGGCACCTTCCACGCCGTCAAATCGCGGCCAATTAGACGCTCCAAGGCGCTGATTTCCGGCCGGAAGCGCTCACGGATACGTGCCTCGACGTCGGGAGGCAGCGCGGGGAATGGCTCGCCGCCGCCGAAAGTATATTTCCACAGCCCCGCGCGCCCCAGCACGTCGATCGTGCGGTATGCGCCACGCCGACGGAGCCGATTCAGGAAATGATGGCCATTAACCGCGCGTCGGTGATTCAATGCCGCCCGGTCCAGTGAATGGACGGCGGTATCGCTGATCTTGAGCCCAGCCAGCGGAATACTTGGAATCCCGATGAAATTGCAAATCGAATCGACGAACTGCTGCGGATTGTCGCGGAGATCGTCGTAGAACGTGATGAGCACGTTTTCCTTGCCGAACTTTTGCTGCCACATGACCAGATAGAACGCATAGCGGCTGTCTTCCACCGCGCGCGTATGCATCGTCAGCGCCTGCTCGAAGCTGACCGGTTTCACATAGCCAAAGTACCGCAGCATCTTGTAATGCGAGTATGCGCGCTCGACCGGGTCGCGAATCGTGCAGATTATTTTGCAGCGTGGTATGTGGCGCGAAATCCGCGTCGGCGCCAGTGGAAACGAAAAGTACGGGCAGATTTCGCCAACCGGCTCATCCCTTTTACAGTCGCGAAAGTGCCATCGATACCATTCAATGCCACGGGAATATCTCAAGCCGAAGAATCCTGTCTCCTTGATTCCGGCCGGCAGGCCGACGTGGCCCCGCAGCACGTTGTCGAGCCAGGTTGTTCCCGTGCGCGCTGGTCCGACGCCAATAAAATCCGGGAGCCTGCCTGCCGCCATCGGCTCGCTTAACTCCCGGCTGCCGCGCCTGCGGCACGGTCGCGAATGCGGGGCTCCTTCCACGCTGAAAAATCCCGCCCCAACAGATCCTCGAGCGCGACGACCTCCGGCCGAAATCGCTCGCGGAGCCGCTCTTCCACATCGGCTGAAAGTGGCGGGAAGACTTCGCCCCCTCCGAAACAGAATTTCCACAGGCCGGCCCGGTCAAGCATCTCGATCGCGCGATAAGCGCGGCGGCTCCGCAGGCGATCGAGAAAGTGGTGTCCGTTGATGGCGCGGCGCGGATGCGCGGCGGCGCGCTCCTTGGCATTGATTGCTTCGCTGCGAACGCTGGATTTGGCCGGCACGATAATGGGTGCGCATCCGATAAATCGGCAGATGGCATCCATATATCCCTGCGGGTCGGAGCGGAGATCGTCGTAATCCGTGATCAACACGTTTTCCGTCCCGAATTTCTGCCGCCATCCGACCAGGTAATAGGCGTAGCGGCTGCTGTCAGCCAAATGCGGACGAATCGTCAGCGAGTCCTCAAAACTGACCGGCTTCAAATATTCGTAATATCGCAGCATTCGGTAGTGCGAATAGGCACGATCGACCGGATCGCGAAGCGTGCATATGATTTTGCACTGCGGAATATATCGCGCGATCAGCTGCGGCGCCTGCGGAAACGAGAAGTACGGGCATACTTCACCGGCGCGCTGATTCTCGCCGCAGGCTCGAAAATGCCATGCGTACCACTCGATGCCATTAGAGTGGCGCCGGTTAAAGAAGTAGGTCTCCTTGATCCCGTCGGGCAGGCATGCCTGCGCGCGCAACAGTTCATCGAGCCACGAGGTGCCGGTCCTTTCGGGACCAACCCCGATGAAGTCGGGCAGCCGTAATTTTAATTTCCCCGCCAATGCAACGATAGTTAAGCGCTTGCCGCTGCGATGCCGCTCGTAGGCCCGCATCGGCTCGGCTTGACGCGGCCGATGCGGTCACGTACCAATGTCAGCAGTCGCTGCGACGTAAATTTCAATAGCACGCGCCCTCGCTCCGGTGCCAGCAGTATCAGTAATAATTCCTGTTTGGAACGGCTCAAGCGTAATCGCCCGCGCCGTCCAAAGCGTTCTTGCACAAAGTCTTTCCGATTTTGAAATTATTGTCGCCGATGACGGTTCAACGGACGATACGGTCCGCGAATTGGGCCGGTTCAATGGGCGCCTAAGGCTCCTTCGCCAATCCAATCTCGGTCCGTCCGCCGCGCGCAACGCCGGTGCGCGCTCCGCAGCCGGCAGGTATTTGGCGTTCCTTGACGCCGACGACGTTTGGATGCCGGCGATGCTAGCGCAATGCGTGGCAGCTCTGGATGCCGATCCGAAAACTGCGGTCGCGTACACCAACGCGGTAATCGTCGATCCGGCGGGCGATGTGGTACGGCCATCGATGGTTCCGCCGGATCGCGCACACGATCCTTCGATGGAGGAACTGCTGTCGAACATGTGGCCGATCGTGCCCAGTGCAGCAATTGTGCGGCGGACTGCGTTCGAAGCGATCGGTGGCTTCTGCGAAACTCTGCGGAGCTGCGAGGACGTTTATTTCTGGCTGCTCGCGCGCGAGCAGGGCACCTTCCGCTATCTGCCAGAATGCCTGGTGCGCAAGACCGAGGAGGAAGTCTATCCGAAGGTCCTCGACCGCGACGCCGGCGCAGCTGAATTTATCAATCTGGTCCGTGGCCGGTTCGGCGCGCGTGCCAATGGTCTGGTCCGGAGCTTCACGACTCACAAGGCGCGGCTGCTAAGCCATACCGGGCTGATTGCACTCAGCCGGGGGCATCAAGTGGAGGCGCGCAGGTGCTTCGCGCGCGCGATCGGATATGACCCGATGAACTTCAGGAACTATTCGCGCCTGCTCAAGACGTTTTTGCGTCCTGAAATCGCACGTGCGTTGAGCGGAAAGGCGGCGGCGAGGCTCGAATGGTGATACCGGGCAAACCATACAAGCTGCCCGATTTCATCGGCTTGGGCCCGGGCCGCACCGGCACCACGTGGCTCCATCAGGTCCTTGAAGGCCAGGTCGACCTTCCCTACGGGATCAAGGAAACACAGTTCTTCGGCTCCTTTTACGATAAGGGGATCGATTGGTACGGGTATCACTTCCGTTACGCGACTGGCGATCGCAAGGTAGCGGAGATTTGTCCCTACCTGACCCAGGCGCAGGCCCCCGAGCGCATCAAGCTGCATCTGCCTGAATGTAAATTCATCATCACGCTGCGGAACCCGATCGACCATGCATACTCGGCGTATAAGCTGCTTATTCATTTCGTTTGGGCACGGGGGACCTTCGAACAGGTGCTGAACAGCCGTCCGCACTTGGACAATGGCAATCGGTACGCGCGCCATTTGACGCGATGGTTTCGCACATTCGAGCGCGACCGCTTTTTGATACTCAGGTACGAGGATTTGCGCCGCGATCCTCAGCGCTACCTTAACCAAATTTGCGAGTTCACCAGTGTTCCTCGATTTCGGCTGTCCGATCGTGGCGATATCGGCGATGATGTCCACGCCTTTGAGTGCGCGCCAAAGAGCCGCAAGCTAGCCCAGAACGCACGGCACGTGATGTATTGGCTGCAGAGCCATCGGGCTTATGGAGTGATCAACGCTCTCGAGCGCGCCGGAGTCTGGCAGTTCTGTTATGGGCGCGGAGAGAAATTCCCGCCGCTTTCGCCGGAGCAGGAGTCAATGCTGCTTAAGCGTTATCTGCCCGAAATCGAAGCGCTCGAAGACTTGCTCAAAATCGATCTTTCGGATTGGAAGCGGCCACGTGCGCCGCGTATCGCGCCGCCGATCCGGTCCGACGGCGATGCACCCAATCTGAGCCTGGCTGCGGGAATCGCGTCTCCCGGCGGTGCGGGGCAGACCAATCGATAGCCGCCCAAGGCAGGATGGGGCGCAATGCCTCGCGTTTCTGTAATCATCCCGGTTTACAACTCCGAAAAGACCATCGCAGCCGCGATCGATAGCGTACTTGGGCAGACCTATCGCGATTTCGAAATAATCGCCGTCGATGACGGTTCAGCCGATTCAAGCCGGGAAATCCTTGGCCGCTACCAGGATCGGGTAAAGATACTGGCGCAAAAAAACCGTGGGCCTTCGGCGGCGCGAAATTACGGAGTCCGTGAGTCGGCTGGCGAATATCTCGCATTCCTTGATGCCGACGACAGATGGTATCCCACGATGCTCGCGACGATGGTTGAAGTACTGGATGCCGCCTCCGACTGTGTGCTCGCCTATAGCGACCTTTCGCTAATTGACAGCGAGGGGCGCCCGCTTGACACAACATTGGTAGGTGATCGCGGTGCACCGACTGTGGAGGACATGCTTCGGCAATTGTGGCCCATAATGCCGAGTGCGGTGGTCATGCGCAGGCGTGCATTCGATCGGGCGGGCGGATTTCCCGAGCCGCTCACCAGCTTCGAAGATGTGTATTTCTGGCTGCTGGTGCGTGAAATCGGCCCCATGCTGTATGTTCCCGAGGTGCTTGGAGAATGGCGCTTTGCGCATTTCCCAAACCCGCTCAAAGCCGGCGGAGGCCAGGAATTCGCGGGACAAATGTTCGATCACATGCTGCGCGAGCGCTATGGCGTATCGGGGCTGACGCACGTGGAAGCGCGCCGGCGCGCGCCCCGCAGCATTCTTGGTTTCATTGGCTTGCATGCACTCAAGGAGGGCGATCGTGCACGGGCCCGGCGCGCCTTTGCCCGCGCAATCGAGTTCGATCGGTACCGGGTAAAAAATTATCTGCGCTACATTCGAACATTCCTGCCTGCCCCGCTTGCATCTGCGCTCGGTGGCAAGGGCGGTCAGAAGACCGATTAAATCCGGCGGCTGGTTCAGGGGGCCGGAGAGTCCGCCTTGCGCCAATTGCGGTAGGCGCGGCCCTCGGAAAGGCCGTAGCGATTGAGCATCCGGTAAACCGTGTACCGCGAAACGCCCAGGAGTTCCGCCGCGCGATGGCAATTGCCGTTGGCGGCCTGCAGCGCCCGTACCAACGCGGTCTTCGACGCCTCGTCAATGGCGGCTTCGAGCAGATAGGTTGGCCCTTTGGGGGCCGCGGCGCCAGTTGCCGGCGCGGGACTTTCCCCGATTGCCTCGGGCGGCAAATTTATCCGCTCGGGCATCGCCTCATCCATCAATTCGGTCCGTGGCGCCGGCTCTCCGCCGTCGTAAAGGTACGGCGGAAGGTTTTCCACACTGATGCGATCGTTTTCGCTCATCAGCACCGAACTTTCGATCGCATTTGCAAGCTCGCGGATGTTGCCCGGCCAGTTGTAGGCGGAAAAGGCGTCCAGCGCGCGCTGCGAGATCAGCTTGATGCCCTTGCCGAACAGGCGGTTGTAATGCTCGACATAGTGCGAGATGAAGGCGGGGATCGCCTCGCGCCGCTCGCGCAGCGGCGGGACATAGATCGCGGCGGCATTGAGCCGGTAGAACAGATCGTCGCGGAACTGTCCCGCCTTGACCATCGAGCGCAGGTCGCGATTGGTGGCGGCTACCAGCCGGATATCGACCTTGTAGGTACGCGAAGATCCGACCGGCTGCACTTCCAGCGTCTCCACCGCGCGCAAGAGCTTGGGCTGAAGCTTCAGCGGCAACTCACCGATTTCGTCAAGGAAGAGCGTCCCGCCATTGGCGGAGCGGAAGTAGCCCATGGAATCCTCGCGCGCGTCGGTGAACGCGCCGCGGACATGGCCGAAGAGCTGCGACTCCGCAAGTGTTTCAACCAGGTTCGAACAATTGAATGTGACAAACGGCCCGCTGGCCGCCGGACCCATCGTATGAAGTGCGCGCGCTACGAGTTCCTTCCCGCTGCCCGATTCACCATGGACGAGCACAGTCGCCTTGTATGGGCTCAGGCGCGAGATCGCCGCCAGCATCTTGCGGGCTTGAGCCGACCGGACGACCATCCCGCCCAGCCGCTCCGAGCCTTGGGCGAGCTGCTCAAGGGTCAGCCAGTCGGCGGCATTGCCGATCGGTTCGACGGGCCGGCGATCACTTGCGATGTTCGCCGTTATGTTGTCCACGTGCGCCTCCCGGGGACACATTTTTGGTCAGAGCCTCGGCCTCGTTAAACAGTCATCAAGTTAAGTTTTAGATACCCGTCTAATGCAGTTTTTTTTATATAAACCACCAGTCAAATCGGCGTCAAGCGGATTTGCAACAAATTCTTCGCTAGAATATTGCAATATTTATCGATGGAAAGCAAATGTTGATGCCGATGTGCATGTCTGCAACGGCTTATGAGGCCCCTGATGTATCCTGAAAATCTCATGTTTCTGAACTGCCACAAGCTGATTTGCACCATCGGCGCAGGATGGCTTTTTTGGAAATATTTTTAGCTTGCGATGGATTATAGCCCCGCCGGCCCGTAGCCGTGAATTTTAGGCTTCACAAGTTTGCAGCGTAAGCGATCGAGATGGGGAGATTTGTGTTTCGACCATGGTTCTTATTCACGTTCCAGGATCTGAATGCGATCCACTCGACCTCTAATTTTCGGCACTGGTTCAGTTTGGGGTTTGGGGATTTTTCCAGAAGCGGCCGCGTATGAGGTGCCCGGCCCGCACTCGCCTTACACCGGGCGCTCAAGTCGAGCTTAGCGCTTCGAGGGGGTCATCGGAAAAAATACCCGTAATCAGAGGTAAAATTGGGTTCGTTTCGAAATTTTTCTAAAATATTTTTCACCGAAGAAAGGCAGCGCGACTTGATTTTTATCTGGGATATGCGGCGGCTGGCATCATTCTACCCGCTCCGGTCGCTGCCCATAAGGCTGAACCAGTTCAGCCTTGACCCCAGGGCGCCAGGCGGAAGCCTGGTGCTCTACCCGCGCTCGCAAAAATCGAACTGAACCACTACCAATTTTCGGAACTCCTTCCAATGACGCGATTTCCCTGTAACGATAGGCGTTCATGCCCGCGCAAGGGAGCCGTTAGCTCGAAAACCGGCTCGCCGTGACCCTGAACACCGTCCGACACAGGGCAACAAGCATCCGAAAGTAAAGCGGATTTCCGCTTTTCTGCGGCTCTGGGGAGAGCCGCTCTTGGACGCTGTTACGCCGTGTTTCGGGCACAGTTTGGGCACAGTCCGGGCGCAATCGCAGTCAGTTCGTTTTCGCTCAGTCACCGTCCACCGCGCGCTCCAACAAGGGGCGCGCTGTGGGCCAATCCGCGCATAATAGCCGCGCGCGGAAATCAACCGTTGCGCGCATCGAACGGCTCGAAAGCGAGCGCGATCGCGCAGAGCGCCGGGCCGCTTGGTCGGCAACTCGAACGGTCAACAAGCGCGAGCATTGCGCTCGCGGTCGCGGCTTCTTGGCGAACCATCAAACGCGAGAGTTCTACCCGGCGCCGTGCCGCCAGTGGCGCGAATGCGAAGCCTGTGCGCGAGCCTATGGTGCCGCGCTCGCGGCGCGTTGGTCGCGCGTCACCGGCTTGCGCGCGTTCATTGTTCTGACGATGCCACCGGGCATTCGCGAGCGATGGCAGGACAAGGATGCGATTGCCGAAATGATGCGAGCGTGGCATCGGCTCTATAAACGGATTTGCCGCCGCCTAAAGCGCGGAGAGTTAAGCCGGCGTGCAAGCGGCCGGCCGAAGCTGATGCACTTCAAGGAGCACGCAGGGGAGCATGGTGGTCTCCATCTCAACATCGTTTGGGACGTTGAATGGATCGAGCAGCATGAATTGTCGCGGCTCGCCGAGGCTTCTGGCTTCGGCAAAATTTGCCATGTGTCGAGGATCGGACGGGAACCCATCGAATTGATGAGTGGGCGCGCCGGTTGTTCGCCAAGCGTGCGTTACGCCGGAAAGCAAGCGAAATTCCGCGTGGTCGCCTATGCCCGCAAAACCGGCTCGCAAACAGGCTCCGGTGATGACTGGCCACGACACACAAGGCGTTGGAGTGCGGCGCGCGCGGCCTCGCGCGAGATGCGCGCGCGTGAAGCCAACCCGGACTGGTACTGGTCATCGACCGAGCCGCGCCCGATAGAAGAACCAGCGCAGCCATCCCGCCTGATTTGGCTCTTGCCGGATCGCTACTTGCCGCACCGTTCGCCTCTCGTCGTTCAGCGCCCCCGCCGCAACAGACGAGCTTATCCCTTTAAGCACATTGCTTCGGCGCACCTCTCTCAACCGGAGATGGAGAGGGGCGCCCGATTTGATGCGGAGCGCGGAGCCTGCGGGCGTGCCAGCCGTCTTTTTGGCTGGCGTGCCTGCTTGTGGAGCGCGGAGCGGCCAATGAAGCCGTGCGAAGCGGGCGTCCGCGCCATAGCGGAGCGCGGCGCTCCTACTTCACTTGACTAAAAACGAAACATCTGCACGTGGGGGAGGTGATTCGTTATGCGGGCTTAAGCAGGGTCGGGCAAAATAAATTATGAACAGGGTTCATCTATACCAGATGAGCCATACAGGATTCGTTAGGATCGATGCGACACTCGCGAGCAGCCATGCATCGCGCTTCGGAAGCCGCCAACGGCGTCCAACAAAAAAGAGCGCAAGAACACCAATTGCGGACCCGGAGACGACGAAATTTGTGACGAGAGCTCGCCACCCCCAGTGATATTGTTCAGCAATGGGAGCTGCGAGAAAAACATGGAAACCCCAGAAGCCAAATACTTCCTTAAACCACGGTGCGGCGAACATAGCGACCAGCGCCCCCAAACGGTCGGCGAGTTGAGCAAGCACCGTATAGAGGATCAAGTCGACAGAAACCGAGCGCATAGTTGCTGGTCCGGCTTTGATCGATGGGAGACCGATCACGACAAAATTCGCTGCGTAGTTCGCGAGCATCAGTATAGCAATCAAAGTAACCGCGTCTTCAGTGGAATACCGTTCGTACCATCTGGACCCTAGGAAATAAGTCGCGGTGTCGACCGGGTCGGAGAAAGCAGACGGAGTGATAAACGCATTTGCTGAGAATACCGTCAGCCACAGCAGGAATTTAGAATTGCCTCCAAAAATAGCCTTCGGTTGCGCGGCAGCGTGGCGGAGCGTCATGGCATCCGTCTAGCAAAGCAGCCGAAATCGTCGCGGTGGGCGGTGTCCGGGCGAGCCACGCCACCGGCGCGGCCCGGCACGGCGTACAGCCAATCGTTATAGCGTTGTGCCCGCATCTCCACCTCGGCATTGGAAATAAACGTGCCGTCAGCATTTCGCGCGAATTTCTGTGAGACGCTCGCCGCGCGGGCCAGTCCGGCGCGCCGGTTCGCTTCGATGCGAGCGGTTGATGCAGCTCGCACCAGCACTTGGTGATCGCCAGCATCAGCGTTTAGTGTGCCTACAGTGTGCTGGCAGTGGGGACAGATCAAAGTAACCATTTCACGCTCAAGCATATTACCCGCGACGATGCGGCTCCAGCATTATGGTGGAGTCACGATGGCGCGATGCTGGCGCTTCCGCAGAGCGTTTGGCGATTCTTGTGGACGGCTTTGAACAGGATGCAACAGAGTGGAACAAAAAACCCGAAAAATGAGACCGCCCGGACGCGCCAGACTTGACGTGCTGGCGCGCCGGGCGGAAAGTCATGCGTATGACTAGTACGCTGAGAGAGTCTCACCACAAATTCCCAGCTAAGTCGAGCACGCTCCCAGTTCAGACAGACGAGGTTCCACAGCTTCCGCCCCATTGCGATGTCTGGCAGAAGCCCGATGGTACAGTTCAAATTGCCCTTCGCTTGGAGAACGGCGCAGCCGGGTACGTCACGATCCGTCCGCATGACTTGCCGCAGTATTTGACGGTTCGCGAGACAGCTATGCGCTTGCGGGTTAGCGAGAGCAAAACGGCGAAGCTCGCGGGGGCCGCGACGGGCACAAAGTCGGGCACAGTGAGGCTTCCCAATGCGGGAAAACCACTGTAAATTTGTGCGTTTCTGGCCCCGCATCGGTGAGCCGTTAGCTCAGGCGGTTAGAGCATCTGACTTTTAATCAGAGGGTCCCGGGTTCGAGTCCCGGACGGCTCACCAAATTCATAGGCGAAGCGCTTGTGCGTGAGATCGGGCGCGCAGTATGTTCAATACGACGCAGCCGCATTTGACCTTCGGCTGGATCAGGGGGAGTTGATGGCCAAGGCCGCATATCGGGCGCTTTACAAGCTCGGGAGACGAGTCAGCAACGGGCGCCTTTACGGGACACCAGTTTATAAGGGCATCCGCGCGTTCCTGCGCAGGCAACTGGTGGCGGACGAGATCGTAGAGACCAACGGCTACAAGCTGGTGCTCGATCGCGACCTGTCCGCTTTCGACCCGACGATGGTCGATACCGGCGGTCCGATTTGGGAACCGGAGATGGTCGAGTTTTTGTCCCGGATCGTACGGCCCGGGCAGACCGTCATGGATTTGGGTGCGGAGAGCGGATATTTCGCGCTCCTGTTCTCGCGATTGGTGGGAGACAAGGGCCATGTTTACGCATTCGAGGCCGATCCGGTTAGTTCGGCGCGAATTGCCAAATCGATCGCGATCAACAATATCCGCAACGTCACGCTGATCGCCAAGGCGGTTAGCGATCGCACCGGGAAGGAGCGATTTTACCCCGATGGGATGCGCGGCGCGCTCGGCTATGAACGATTCGGCAACCGCCCCGGCATCGACATCGACTGCACGACGGTGGATGACGCTATCCCTCCATCCGCGAAGGTCTCCTTTTTCAAAATGGACATCGAAGGCTCCGAATGGCGCGCACTCAAGGGGATGAAGCGCACGCTTGCCTCGTGCGAATCGCTGATAACGGAGTTTCTCACTCCCGGACTGCGCAAGACCGGCGGCGATCCTTGGGAATATCTGGCGGCGCTCGGCGATGCCGGATTTACCAGATTGTTCGACGTCGATGCGCAGCGGGACACCAGCGCCGCGGAATTGAAGGAGCGCTACAGCAAGCTGACGCCGCGCGAGGAGCAGCAATTGATTCTGAATCTCTATTGCACGCGCGAAAATTCCGCCAAGGCTGCCGTGGGTGCCAACCGCTAGAACCCGATAGTCAACGTTGCACATGATGCGATGGCCGGTTGAAGAGCGTGGCGGCGTTGGATGTGATTGCGATGGAACCGGAGTGGCATCGTACAGCACGAAAGATGTTTACCGCCGCGTTCGTCATCGTGTGGCTGGAGGCGGTGAGCTGTTTCGGCTTTTTCATGATCCTATCGCGTGATGCCTCTCCGGTTGCGACATCAGCAGCGCCGGCAGCTATCATCAATCACGGCCACGCTTTGTATGTCGCGGTTTGGCGGAAGCGGCTGTATGACGCCTTGCTGACGGCGATGATGATTGGCATTCCTTCGATAATGGCAGCCGGATGGATTCTGCATTATGGGGTCGGCGTCAAAATATTCGACGGCCGCCGCTAATTGGAGGTTGGGCTATGGTGAATCGAGTTAGGGTGCGCGGCCGGCTGGCCGCAATTGCCTTGGCAGCGGTTGTTGGCTTCTGCATTCCGAAAGCGGAAATTCACGCTGCCAACCCGCCCTGGTATCCGTCGGTCGCAGCTTTCGAACATTATGATTCGGGCCGTACCCATCTTTTCGCAAAGGCCAGGTTTGGTGGAAATTATGCGGGCGGCAATACCGTCACCACGCTGGCGACCAATCCGAGCTACCCGTCAGCATGGAACATTACGTATTTGAACGCCAACAACGCCTTTCTTGACGGCGGCGGTTCGGGCGGCGCTGCGTCTTCCATCGGCGCGTACGTCGCCAAGATAAATCCAAAGACCCTCAATCCGATCTGGTACGACCAGCTTGATTATGCGGTACAAACCGGAGAGTGGGACTATCCGGGCACGATGGCGATTATGAAGGATGGCTTCATATACGTAATTTACGGATATCGCCTCTCGAAAATCGACCCGTCAGGCAAAGTGATTGCAACGCTTATCCTTCCGACCGGAGGTGCTGCGCCGGCAGACACCGCGTACAACGGCTTCAGTGCGGCCAGTGATGGGACCATCGTAGCGAAGTCATTCTATCGCCAAGCCGGCTGTACGATTCAGGGCCCGAATGCATTGTCGGAATGTCCGGATCCGTCGGATGTACCCAACTCAATCGCGGTCACGATCGATCCGCATGCCATGAAGGTAATCGAACAGACGACCTTGCCAGCGGACATCATCGGGCGGGTGACGGTCGGAAAGTACAAGGGACAGGAATACGCGTACTTTTTTTCCGTGAACACGTTCATTCGTTACAAAATCAATGCGGGGCACTTGACGTTGGATTCCTCATGGAATCCCGGACCCCTCCTGGTATCCGGTCAAACCGCGGGGTGGGCGGCGGTGCTGATCAATGACTGGGTCGTCGGCCAATGCAACGGGCTTCCCGCATCGACGGCGATGAGCGTCTTTGCGGTCAACCAAGGGGACGCCTCGAACCAATTTTCGATGCAGCCGTTTGCTGGCGATCCCATACCGCCCCTGGTTTTGGCGGCATTCTCGAAGCAGGGGCCCGGCGGCACACAAGCCATCAGTTGGAACGCGGCGACGGTTTCCGCCGACCCGGATACGAATTTGATCTATGCGATGGACGCGCTGCCGGGCAAAGTTGCCGCACTTCGCATCGGTTCCTCCGGACTGGAGACGGTCTGGACCGCGGATCAAACGACCACCGAATGGATCGCGATCATCGGGCCGCGCGGAAAGCGCGTGATCGTGGGCTCGGATATTCCGGGAGCGGAGATCCCGGATATCAATACCGAGGATGAAGTCGTGTGGCGCAATGCCGCGACGGGCCAGGAGATCGCCCGGTCCCCAAGGTTACCGAAGATGACCTCGGGAACGATGATCCAGCCTGACTACTTTGGCAACGTGTTCTATCCGGGCGAGGCAGGCACACTTTATAAGCTGCAGCCGTCTCCGTCCGGCTCTCGATAAAATGGCTGGCGGGCGCCGCTAATCTGTCACCGCGCCGACGCTGCTGCTGGCTACCTGCGCCGCGTACTTCGCCATCACGCCGCGGGTATAGCGCGGCTTGGGCGGAGTCCATGCCGCCCGCCGCCGGGCGATCTCGTCCTCCGCGACATTGAGGCGCAGGATGCGCTCGTCGGCGTCGATTGTGATCGAATCGCCCTCATGCACCAGCGCGATCAATCCACCCACCTGCGCTTCGGGCGCGACATGGCCGACCACCAGGCCATACGTGCCGCCGGAAAATCGGCCGTCGGTGATGAGCCCGACCGACCCGCCCAATCCCGCGCCGATTAGCGCGGAGGTCGGCGACAACATTTCGCGCATTCCGGGGCCGCCCTTGGGCCCCTCGTATCGGATCACGATCACATCGCCGGCTTTGATCTTTCCAGCCAGGATTGCGTCCAGAGAGTCTTCCTCGCGATCGAATACGCGCGCGGGACCGGTGACGTGACGGCTCTTGATTCCGGTGATCTTGGCAACTGCGCCTTCCGTGGCCAGGTTGCCCTTCAGGATCGCGAGATGGCCCTGCGGATAGAGCGGCTTGTTCCACGGATGGATTACATCCTGATCCGCGCGCGGCTCGGCCGGTATGTCCGCAAGTGTCTCCGCGATGGTGCGGCCGGTGATCGTAAGCGCATCGCCGTGCAGCACGCCGTGGCTCAGCAGAATCTTCATCACTTGCGGAATTCCGCCCGCGCGATGCAGGTCGGTCGTGACATAGCGGCCCGAGGGCTTCAAGTCGCACAGAACGGGAACCCGTCTGCGGATCGCTTCGAAATCGTCGATCGTAAGCGGCACCTCGGCCGCATGCGCCATCGCGAGCAGATGCAGTACCGCGTTGGTCGAGCCGCCCACCGCCATCACAACCGCGATCGCATTCTCGAACGCCTTGCGGGTCATGATGCTGCGCGGCAAGCGCCGATTATGAATTGCCTCGACCAGTACCGTGCCGGAGCGCGCGGCGCTGTCGGCCTTCTCGGCGTCTTCGGCCGCCATCGTGGAGGAATGCGGGATGCTCATGCCCATCGCCTCGATCGCCGACGACATCGTATTGGCGGTGTACATCCCGCCGCACGAGCCTGCGCCCGGACAGGCGCGCCGCTCGACTTCGAGCAGCTCCTCTTCGCCAATCTTGTGCGCGCTGAATTCGCCGACCGCCTCGAATGCGCTGACGATGGTCAGGTCGCGGTCACCGTAATGGCCGGGCTTGATTGTTCCGCCATAGACGAAAATTGCCGGGATGTTCATGCGCGCGATCGCGATCATCGCGCCGGGCATGTTCTTGTCGCATCCGCCCACTGTTACCACGCCGTCCATCGCCTGCGCGTTGCATGCGGTCTCGATCGAATCGGCGATAACTTCGCGCGATACCAGCGAGAACTTCATTCCCTCGGTGCCCATCGAGATGCCGTCGCTGACCGTGATGGTGCCGAACATTTGCGGCATCGCACCGGCCGCGCGAATCGCCGCCTCGGCGCGGGATGACAGCCCGCCCAAGCCCATGTTGCACGGTGTAATCGTGCTGTGGGCGTTGGCGATGCCGACGATCGGCTTGTTGAAGTCGGCGTCCTTGAATCCCACCGCGCGCAGCATCGAACGGTTCGGCGATCTCTGCACGCCCTGGGTTACAGCTTTGCTACGAAAATTATCGCTCATTCATCCATAGTCCGAAGAAACGCCGCATAAATCAATCGGCCAGCTATTCGAAGCTTAATCGAGGCGTCATGCGGAATCCCCTTGCATTGAGCAGGCATTCTTGTCACGTTGTAGCGGGCGATGCTGTGGGACCGGCATCGGGTGGGATTGCAGGCGTCAACCTTTCGACTGGGAGGGTGCCATGAAACGGATCGCAGTGAGGGTCCCCAGGATTGCGTCGTCTGCTGCCGCGATCGCGGCAGTCTTATTGGCTCTCACAGCGATTGGCATCAGCCGCGCCGGCGGCAATGCAATCTGGCCGGTGTTCCAGAACGACACGTCGCATGACGGCCAGAGCACGGTTAGCACTGCCGCTAACACCGGGACTGTCTCATGCGGGCCGGCGCCGTGTACTCCGAACACCAAGTGGACGGTGGGGCCGGGGACGATCAATCTAGCCAGTGCGCTCGATCAGTTCACCAATCCGGTCATTGATACCAACGCCTTCATTTATGAAGTCACCGATCCTGGTGAGATATTTCAAATCGCCGATTCGGGCGGTGCGGGTGGAATCAGTTGGGGGCCTGTCTCTCCATTCGGCAGCATCGGCAGTTCCTGCACGGGTAGTGGGGCGCCGCAGTTTTGTTGCACTGACGTTGCCGTCGGCGCTTGCGACAGCTACGATTCGCCTTCAGTCAGCAATGACAGCAGCACGCTGTATGTTATCGATCAGAGCGCCGTCGGCGCCGGAACGGCTTGCCTTGGCGGTCCGCCCTGCCACGGATTCCTGTTTGCCGAGAACACGATTGACGGGTCCGATAAATGGTCATTTGACATTACCACCGCCGGGTCGGGCGCCGGTCAGGGCGATCGTTCCGCACCGGTGGTCGGCTCCGACGGGACCATCTATTTCACAACTTTCGATGGCTGGCTAATTGCCGTGACCGACAATGGCGGTTCCGCCTCGCAGAAATGGGCTCTGAACCTCGGCACCGGGTCGAGGGCGAATGCCTCACCCGCGATCGACGCGAACGGTAAGATTTTCGTGGTTGACGACGGCAGCCATGTGTTCCGCGTCACTGACAACGGTGCTTCCGGAAATCTGGACTGGACGGACGGACCACTGGATACCGGCACTCTCGCCGTTCCGTCAATCGATAATACCAACAGCGTCCTCTATGTCGGCTCGACCGTCGGAAACATGTGGTCGGTCGGTTTTAACGATTCCGACAACACCACCCATAATAACGTAAAAGTTTCAGCATCCAGCTCCGCGCACACGGTATACTCCAGCGCGGCGATCAAGAGCGGCGGCGGAACGATTTACTATCCGACCTTCGTAACTACCAACGGTAAAATCAGGAAATTCACGGTGGCCGGCTGTCCGCTGGCGTGCGTTTTTACCGCATCATGGTCATTCCCGAGCGGCAGCGCTGGCGCTGTCAAGTCATCCGTAGTCATTTCGGCTAACGGCACCTTGTACTACGGTGACGAAGCCAGTTCGGTTCACGCATTGACTGACAACGGAGCGAGCGCGACCGAGAATGCGAACTATCCGTTCAAGAACACCCTGACTGTGGCGACCACCTCCTTCGACTCGTCGGTGGCGATCCAGAGCGACGGCACAATCTACGCCGGCAACTCGAGCGACATCTTTTTCCCGATCAACTCGAATCAGAGTTTGCCATTCACGCCGACTGCGACAGCGACCGCACCCGGGTCAACGCCGACCGCCACCGCGAGTCCGTCTATCACGGTGACGCCGACGCTGACGGCGACAGCTACAGCTTCGCTCTCCCCGACGAACACGACGACGGCCACGCCGACCGGCACCGTGACGCAGACGGCGACGGTCTCGCCAACCGACACGGCGACCACGACGGCAACAATCACGGCAACCTCGAGCAACACCACGACGGCAACGTCGACAACCACGGTCACTGTGTCGCCGACCGACACGGCGACCAGCACCTCGACCCAGTCACCGACATCGACGGTGACGGCTACCGCGACCTTGTCACCGACCACCAGCACCACGCCGACGCCAACCGCGACAACCACGGCCACACCCACTGCCACGATATCGCCGACCGCCACGGCGACACGTACCTCGACCGTCACCGCGACGTCGAGCAATACACCGCCCCCGACCTCGACTTCGACGATGTCGCCGACCGCGACGATTTCCCCGACCGCGACCGTGTCGCCGACCTCGACGCCGATTAATACGTTAACGTCGGTCTCGATCGTTCAGGCTGGCGGTATTACGACCAGCCTGATCTATCCGCCGACTGGCGTCGGGTACACGACCGTAGAGAGCCTTTCGGTAACTAATGTCGGTCCATCCGGTGGTAATGGATTAGTAATTCCGGGCGCCATCACCTCCGATCCGGAATTTGCGGTTACCGGCACCACCTGCCCCAATACTTTGCCAGGGCTGCCCCGGGGTAACAGTTGTACGATCACGGTAGGGTTCAGCCCCGACCACGTTGGCAACCCGATCAGCGCAACACTCACATTCTTCGACAACACCGCTGCCGGTTACACCTCGACGACGATGAGCGGGAGCGGAATCATGGGCCTTGGCCTTGCGCCGAACACCGGGTTGATTTACCCCTCGCTCTTGGCTGGCACGCCGAGCACATTGAATGCGACGGTGGAAAATTTCCAGACCAGTTCGATTTCTTTGGCAGGAGGAATTTCGTTCAGCGGACCCAATGCGGCGGACTTCTCTGTGGGTCCGCCTACCAGCGGTGCCGATTGTGCCGGGTCGGTCCCTGCCGGCGGCCCGACTTCGCCGGGCAAGTGCAATATTGGAGTTATTTTCAAGCCGTCGGCGCCTGGTCCTGAGTCGGCAACGCTGAAAGTCACCGGTGCGCCGCCATTCTCAGGCGGCGTGGCGAGCGTTGGGATTATTACTGGCGCGACAATCCCAGCGTCGGTGAGCCCGCCAATCTCGGTAATTTTTGGCTCGCTGTCAGTATCCCGGCTGCAGACGCAGTCCAAGGCGATCACAATAACGAATCTGGCCAGCACGCCGATTTCAATTGGTCCCAACACGATCACCAGCAGCGCCAGCGGCAGCTACACCATTTCGGGGGGGACCTGCGCGGCGGTTTTGGCCGGAGGATCGAGTTGCACAGTTGATGTGACGTTTGCGCCAACCGCAACCGGATCGCCGCTTACGGGCGCGATAGGGATAGCCGATGGGCCGGATCCAAAAAGCCCGCGCAGCATCTACCTGTTGGGCAATGGACTGCCATAGAGACACCTGATTATCCGGGATTCCGCCGTGGCCCTCTTGACGCCGGAAGCGGGGGACAATATCCGATCAAGCATGGAAGAGGCCGAACGCAGGCGGCGCGCGATGGAGTTGTGGAGCGAGGCGCTGCACTTCCAGTTGAGCGGCGACCTCGATCGCGCGGTGAAACTGTACACCGAATCGATCGAGGCGTTCCCGACCGCTGAGGCGTTCACCTATCGCGGATGGGCGTACGAGCGGATGGGGCGGCTCGACGATGCAATCGCGGAATGCCATCGCGCGATCGAAGCCGACCCCGCCTTTGGCAATCCGTACAATGACATTGGAGCCTATTTGATCGCGAAAGGGGAGCTCGACGAAGCGATCGGATGGCTGGAAAAGGCCAAGCAGGCGCCGCGCTACGAGCCGCGCCAATTTCCCTACATGAACCTGGGACGAATCTATGCTGCCAAAGGGATGGTCAAGCGCGCGATTGAAGAATTCGAAGGCGCGCTCGCGATCGCTCCGGACGATTCCGTCAGTACTTCCGCCTTGGCGCGGCTGCGCGGAATGTTGAATTAATCGCGTCAACCGCGCCGTTCCGCAGCGTAGCGTTTTCGGCCTTGCGGTGGCACATCAATGCCGCAAATCGCGACGCTAGCGTCATCGCGATGCCACGGATTCGCATCCGGGCTAAACGCCTGACTAATTCAGCCCAATATAGATAATCGTGTGAAGTTCGCTCGGTGTACCAACCGATGGCCCATCGCTTGCTCTCATTCTCGGACATGGAGGATGTCGTGCCCCAATCCGACTCGGGACCACGACAATTCAAATTAGGCGCGGTGATGCCATGACTGACGATGGAATAGTCGAAAATTGTACCGAAACGGCGGTGGACGGCGCCGAGCTGCCGGTGTCCGAGTTTGTCTCGCTGGAACGGCTTGCTCACGGCGCCGAACGCATCGGCGGGATGGTGGTCCGGTCGGTGCAGGTGCGCAAGGTGCTTAAAACAATTTCGCGGTTGGGTCCGCACAAGGCGAGCGTGCTGATTTGCGGAGAATCCGGAACCGGCAAGGAGCTGGTGGCGCGTGCTCTGCATATGCTGGGTCCGACGCCGAACGCACCGTTCGTGATTTTCAACTGTTCGAATCTGGTTGAATCGCTCGCCGAGTCGCAATTGTTTGGCCATGTGCGTGGCGCCTTCACCGACGCGCGCGAAAATTCGGAAGGGTTCTTCCGCGCTGCCAACGGCGGCACGCTGTTCCTTGACGAGATTGGAGAGCTGCCGCTGAAGTTGCAGCCCAAGCTGCTGCGCGCGGTCGAGACCCATGAAGTGCAGCCGGTCGGTTCGTCGCAATGCTATCGCGTGGACATTCGATTGATTGCCGCGACCAATCGGGACCTGCGTGCGATGGTGAAGACGGGCGAATTTCGCGACGACTTATACTATCGCCTCAACACGGCCGCGATCTTTATTCCGCCGCTGCGCGAACGGCGCGAGGCGATTCCGGCCTTCGTCGCTCACTTCGTCCAGCAGTTCAACGGATCGTGCGGAAAAAATATTAAGCTGCTCGCTCATCAGTCGGTCGAAGCGTTGTGCAGCTATTCATGGCCCGGCAATGTGCGCGAATTGGCGCATGCGATCGAAAGCGCGGTGATCCAGTGCGATGGCGAACGCCTGATGCCTTCGGATCTACCCGCGCATGTGCTGGACGGGACCGATTCCGCGATGCTACCCGACGGGGCTGACGAGAGCGCCGGCGAAGTTCTATTGGCTGACGGCGTTCCAATCGATGGCGCGAACGGGAGGCCGGGCGGATTTCTGCTCGACGACATCATCAAGAAGACTCTCGTGCGCTCGCTGGACGAAACCGGCGGAAATCGCCGCCGCGCGGCCGGCCTGCTTGGAGTGTCGCGATCGACCCTGTACCGGATGCTCTCGCGCTACGGGATCGAAGAAGAACGAATTCACGCGAGCAATTGACCTCACCGCGCCGGGCGCAATCGCTAAGGCGATTTCCCGGAATTTTGGATTGCAGCCATTAATGCTCGTGCGTTCGGATCGTATGGCGCAGCTGAAAGTACAATCGCGCATTCGTCGTGAGCTTCATTTTCGCGGCCCAGCTGATGTAACAGCGTTGCAATTTGGTAGTGAAGATTTGGATCGCCGGGCGCGACCGCCACTGCCAGTTTCAGCTCTACCAGGGCTTCCGAAGGCCGGTTCTCAGCCGATAGAACTTGCGCCAGTGCCGCGTGCGCATCCGGATCGAGCGGGTTGTGGTCGAGAACGGCTCGCAATGCATCCTCGGCGCCCTTGGTGTCGCCATGCTGGAATAAAATCTGCGCCCGCGCGATGGATGCCGCGCGGGTACCGCCTGCAGGTATCGCCGCCGCTTTCGCCAATGCCGCCGCCGCACCGGCACTGTCGCCGGCCGCGTCCGCGAACAACGCCATAGTAACGTAATCGCCCGGCGTCGGATGGCCTGCGCGAGCAAGCCAATTGGCCATCTGGATTGCCGCCGCGTGCGAATCGCCAAGCCGCTGATCGACCAGGGCCAAATCGTAGTAGATTTTGTCGCCTGCGTTCGGTTCAAGATGAATTGCTGTTTCGAGTTCATGTCTTGCCTTGGCGAAATCACCGCGCCCAATCAGGGCCATCCCCAGTCCGGCATGCGAAGCAGCTACATCGGGCTGCTGTGCGATGCTTTCGGAGAAGAGCGCGACTTCATCTCGCCAGTACCACTGCACACGGATCAGCGATGCCACCCAAATCACTCCGATGGCGCCCGCGCAAATCGAAACCGCGCGGCGGTGCCTGGCGCCAGATCGTGCAAAGTCGGCGGCCAATCCGGCGGCCGTCACGCATAGTCCAAAGGACGGCATGAACAGGTAGCGGTCCTCGAGCGCGGCGGGCGCAAAGAAGGAGTCGAGCTTCAGCATCGGCAAAAGCGCGATCACAAACCACATCGCGCAAAAGGCGTAGAGCCGAGGGCGTGCGGCACGCGCGATGAAGTAAAAAGCCGCGGTGCATAGCAGGATCAGCGCGATAGCGGGGAAGAGGAAATGCGGCGATGCGATACTGGTTGGAAAGGTCAGGTTGTGCGCCGGGCCGGCCCGCCATGGCACTACGAACAGCGTCAGGTAGCTCACGATCGCGGCAGGAATCGTCAGCGTGGCTTGCCAAGGGGAGATTCCGCCGCCGTGCCCGGCGACGGCGCCGAGCACGCAGTACCGCAGTGCCGCGTATGCGGCCAACTCGATCGCGTATGGAAGCGCGGCGATGAATGCCGCAATCGCCTTGTTCGCGCCGTGATCGCGAGCATCACCGGTCGGCCCCGAAAAGATGAAAGCGTGCGCCGCAATCAATGCCGGGAATGCGACGGCGCCCTCATAGTCCAAAAGTGCCAGCCCAAAGAGCGCGAGCGAGATTAGGCGTCCGCCGCGAATATTGCTCGCACGAAGGTAATACCAGAATGCCGCCAACTCGAGCGCTGCCGAAAACGGCGTTGCTGCCGCCGTGGGATAGGCAATCGCCTGCACATGTACCGGCATCAGCGCGAACAATCCTGCCGCGAGCAGCGCAACGGAATCATCAGCGATCAAGATCGACGCGACTTGAAACACGAGCCACACGACGAGCAGGTAGACCGCAATCATCGCGGCATGCCAAAACATCGCGTTCAATCCGAACAAATGATAGGCGAGCCACAGCCAGATATTATGCAGTGGACGATAAAACGGGCTTTGCGGCGCATGCAGTGGATCGTGATACCAAAGCACGTCGCCCGCGAATGACCTCCAAATGAACGATCCGTTGGCGAGATAGCGGTTCCTGACGATCTGTTCGATGTCGTCGAGGACAAAATCGTTGCTGAGCGATGGGCTAAGAACGACCGCCGTCGCTATCAGCAGCCGGATCAGCCAGGCACGTTCGCTACCCGCAATCGATGGGAAAGAAGCGCCTTGCCCGGAATCGCCTTGCGGTTCATGCGAACTCTCGTCTTTGCGGTCTGGGGAAGTCATTTGCTGCGAACATCCTAGGTCGGCGCGAGGCGCTGGAAAAGCCGCTTCGATTGGATCACAATTCATTTCGATGAAACGCGAGATCGTAATGCTTGTGACATTCGGCGCGATCGCGATGCTTGCCGGCGGAGCGGTTGCCGCCGGGCCGCCGCCGGACGATCTCGTGAAACTTGAGCGCAGGGTATCGCTCGAACTCGCTCACGTTCGCGATGCGGGCCCGACCGATCCCGATCGCCGCCAGCAACTGGCCGACGCCAACCGGCTCGACCGGGAAGGCGAGGATGCGATTAAGTCCGGCGACTTCCAGACTGCGTATGATCGCCTGCACAGGGCGGACGCCATCCTGGTTCGCCTCCTCGACGACTGAATCCTCACGGCCGCGGGAATTCTGCGCAGTTGCCGCTTCTGATAAGTTCGATCCGTGGATGATGCCATGGCCGGTTTCGATTCGATCTGGCTCGACGCGGTTCATACTCTTGAGCGCGGGGATCCATTCGCACTTGCCACGGTCGTAAATGTCCGCGGCTCGACCCCGCGCGAGGTGGGGGCGAAGATGATCGTCCATAAGAACGGCCAATCCGGCACAATTGGCGGCGGATGCGGCGAAGCCGAGGTCTTCCGGAAAGCTCAAGTGTTACTTCAAGAAGAGGGCGGAGCCCGGATGGCCGAGGTCGACCTGACCGGTGATTTCGACCAGCGCGAGATTGGAACCTGCGGCGGCATCATGGACGTGTTTATCAGTCGATGGACACCCGCTCGCGACCTCGATCTCGCCCGGCGGCTTGCCGGCGCGGCAGAGCGCGGTGTGGCAGGCGCGCTGATCAGCGTGGTCGATCCCGGCGCGGCGGGCGAGGCGCCGGCCGGCGCGCATGCTTTCGTGGCGGCAGGCGCGGCGTTCGAGTCAGCGACCGCGCCTGGCATCCCCGCGCTGGTGCTGGATCGCATCAGGGGACAAATTTTAGATGGCGTTCCGTGCTTGCTAGGACTAGATGGCGAAGGCATTCCACGACCGGTTGGCCGAATCGGTCCGAACGGCGCGGCGCGCATCTTCGTCGATCCTGTCATCGGCGTCGAGCGGTTGATTGTCGTGGGCGCCGGGCACATCGCGGTACCGCTGTGCGATATTGGCGCCGCAACCGGATTTCGGGTGACCGTGATCGACGACCGCGCGTCGTTTGCGAATCGGGAGCGCTTTCCAAAAGCCGCCGAAATAATCGTTGCGCCGTTTGTCTCGGCGATCGAATCGCTTGCATTGGATTCGCGATGCCGCCTGGTGTCCGTCACGCGCGGCCATTCGTTCGACGAAGAAGTCGTGCGCGCCGCGCTGATGAGCCCATGCGGGTTTGTCGGGATGATCGGTTCTCGCCGCCGGGTGGCGGCGACAATCGAGCGGCTGGCGGCACTGGGTGTGCCGCCGATGCGCCTGGAGGCGCTTCACGCTCCGCTGGGATTGGCAATTGGCGCCCAAACGCCGGAGGAGATCGCCGTTTCGATAGTTGCTGAATTAATCCGCGAGCGGCGCACCGGCGAGCGCGACGAGATGACGCTCGGAGTGCGGCTGGGCAAACTTTCACGCCAGCCATGACATCAGGTCGCGATTCCGCCACGGGTACGACGCGCATCGAAGGAATCCTGCTTGCGGCCGGCGAGTCGCGCCGCATGGGTTATCCCAAGCCGTTGCTGGAGTTAAACGGCAAGCCATTCATCTCGGCGATCGCATCGACGATGCTTACCGCCGTGCCGCGATTGATCGTCGTGCTCGGCACGGAAGCAGAGCGCATCGCACGCGCGCTACCGGACGATCCGCGAATCATGGTGGTGCTGAACCCAAATTACTCGCGCGGACAATTGTCATCGCTAAAGGCGGGGCTCGCATCCGTGGAGAACGATGCCATCGGCGTCATGGTTCACCTATGTGACCATCCAACGGTTCGTGCGGATACGTTTCGCGCGGTGATAGATCGATTCACAAAGAGCGGACAGCCGATCGCTATCGCGCGCCATGCGGGCCGCCGCGGCCATCCGGCGATCTTCGCCCGATCGGTCTTCGCCGAACTGATGGCGGCTCCGGACGGGGAGGGCGCCCGCCGCGTGGTGAATGCCGCCCCGGGCCGGGTCGTCTATGCTGACGTGAACGATTCCGGCGTAAACTTGGACCTCGACACACCGGCTGACTTGGAACGCGCGGGAATATCGCTGCCACAGCCGCGCTAGCGGTTGACCGCGATATGGCCGAAAATGGAGCCTTAGAGCGGCGAAATTACCGCGCATGATTCGGTGTAACCGGCTTGGAGAATGAACGTATTACAGTTTGGCTATGCTCGGGTTATCCGCAGCGCGGAAGATGACGGGTTGGAGCTTGGAGGCAAAAGCTGACGAGCAGTTGATAGCCGAAGTATTGGAGGGTAACAGCGCCTCCTTTACCGAGCTTGCGGCGCGCCATCGGTCGCGAATCGAACGGTTGTGCCGCCGCTTCTTCCGCGACGATGAGACCGCGCGCGACCTTGCGCAGGAGAGTTTTCTGCGCGCGTTCGCCGCGTTGCGCGACTATCGGGCCGAGATGCCGTTTGGCGGATGGCTGCGCGCGATCGTCATCAATCTTTGCTACGACGAATTGCGCAAGCGCCGCCGCCGGCCCGAGGAGTTGATCGCCGATTTCAGCGCCCCGGAAGCCAACTGGGTCCAGCTGGTGAACGACGCTACTCCCGAGCAGATCGTCGGCGAAGCGCAGGAGCGGCGGGAGGCGTACGATTTGGCCCATCAGTTGCTCGACTCGCTGCGGCCCGAGGATAGGATGGTTATGGTTATGAAAGAGACCGAAGACATGAGCGTCAGCGAGATCGCGCAGGCGCTCGGATGGAGTGAAGCCAAGGTGAAAATCCGCGCATTTCGCGCCCGGCAGTCGCTTCGCAAGCAGGCGGAGAGGATGCTTAAATTGGGAGCGAACGCGGCGGTGAGATCATGAACTGCTTCGAAACCAGAAATGAATTTGCGGCGTTATGGCGCAAGACCGCAACGCCAGATCGGCGTGCGGAGTTGCTGGAGCATTTGCGCGGATGCGACAAATGCGACCACGCGTTTCGCCTGTTTGCACTGACTGCGCCGGTGCTCCATTCGGACGATGTGCCGGCGGCGCCGGCATCCGGGTCGGCCTGCCGCGAATATCCGTTTGATTCTCCGGCGCGCCGGGTGGTTCCGATCGCGCGCCGCACTGCAGTTGCGCCGCGCTGGATGGCAGTTGCGGCCGCCGCACTCCTGATGCTGTCGGGGACGGCGGCGTACCTATCGGCGCGCATGCCCGCCGAGTCATTGAGCGATGCGCTGTCCAGCGGCGATACCGACCTCAATAATAATTCGGCGAACCAGGGCGATCTGTTCGGACCCGACCAGCCGGCCAAGGTTGACGACTTTGCCAGCTAGGTCCAGCCTTTGGATCAACCTGATGATCGGCGCCTCATGCGTCGCGCTCGGCTTCGCGATCAGCACGGCCGCGTACCGGATGCGCTGGCTGGAGGTGCCGGGATCGCCGTTCGTGGCGCGGCTCGATCGCGAAGTCCATCTGACTGCCGCTCAGCGCGACCAAATTGAAGACATTATGCGGGACACGCGGTTCAAGGTGATCGGTCTGCATCACAAGTTCGAGCAGGACCGCCATCAGATGTTCTGGGATGCGTTCAGCCAGATTCGCGGGATTCTAACGCCCGAGCAGCAGCGGATTTTCGATCGCGACTTCAAGCCGCCTTCGGGCCACGAAGGGTTTTTTGGCGGGCATCATGAGCATTTCGACCACGGCGAAGGGCCGATGCCAGCGCCGCCCGCGCCTCCCCCCGGACCGCCGCCGCCGCAATCTCCGCAGCACTGAGATTTAAAAAATTACAGGGCGCCGAGCGACTTTAAGTCATGCTCGGCTTCGGCCGACACCGACGGATTGTGGCTGCGATCCGCCATTGCAATCCGCAGGTACTTGGCCGCCTCGTCGCGGCTGCCTTGCTGCATCAGAACTTCACCGATCCTGAGCGCGGCGAACGAATTGGTCGGTTCGAGCGCATACGCCTTGTGAAACCATGCCAGCGCATCGTCGGTGCGAGGCGGCGAGAACGACAGATACGCCTCCCCGATGTTCAAGTAGCCGGCGACCTGATGCGGCTTGTTCTTCACAAATTTCTGATAGACCTTCACGACATTCTCAGGATCGGAGCGGGAGTTGTAGTACTCGCCCAGATAGACATAGGCCTCATCGCCGGCGGGGTCGATGTCGGTCGCCTGCCATAGCAGCTTCACGGCGGCATTGCTGTCGGTCATCTTGATTGCGGCCTCGACAAGCGCGTGCGCCTTTGCGGTGTTTGAGTCTTGCGCGAGTGCGGCCGGCGCAATGAGCACGGCAATCAGAGTAAGGGCGGCAAATAAAGCCGATGAGTCTCGCGCCAAATGAAATTCCATCGCTTTCGATCAATCGCGGGGATTGCTACTGAAATGGTGGCATGAACGGCGGGTTTTGCAAAGCCATCGTGCGGCGGCGATGAGGCAGCTCCGATTCCACGTCAACGGTCTGGAGCTGAATTGCCTCGATTATGGCGGCGAAGGAAAGCCGCCACTGCTGTTTTTGCATGGCGGCTCGGCTCACGCCCATTGGTGGGACTTAATCGCCCCCGCATTTGTCGATCGCTATCATGTGCTCGCGCTCGACCAGCGCGGCCATGGCGACAGCGAATGGCCGAAACAGTGGGAGTACGGCACGAGCCATTACGCCGCCGACCTCGAACAGTTGATCGGCGGATGGGGCTTGGGCGCGCCGATTATGGTGGGCCATTCGATGGGCGCGCACAACGCGATGGTGTATGCCGCGGCGCACAGCGATCGCCTTTGCGCACTGGTGATTATCGATTCATTGCCCGACTACAACGAGCGCGCGGTCGCATTCCTGCGCACGTTTGCGGACAAGCCGGCACGCCGGTTTGCCTCGATCGATGAGGCGATTGCGAATTTCCGCCTGCTCCCGCGCGAGACGCTGGCGCCAAGGGATATCCTTGATCAGGTTGCGCGCCACAGCTTCAAACGCCTTGACGACGGCGCATGGACACACAAGCTCGATCGCCGTACGCTCATTCGCGAGCCGATCCGCGTCTGGGACGACTTGCGCCGAATCACGTGTCCGGCACTGGTCGTGAAAATCGCGAAGAGTCCCGTACTTTCGCGCGAGGCGGCGGAGCGGATGGTTGCGGAGTTGCCGAACGGACGGCTCGCCGAGGTAGCCGATTCGTATCATCACGTGATGTTCGATAATCCGGCGGCGTTGATCGCGGTGCTGAACGATTTTTTCAGGGAAATTAAGTGAGCGAACCGCACAGCCATATTCTCCACGGCACGCCGCGGCTGCATTACCTGGAATGGAACCCGGGCGGCGCCCGCACGATCATTTTGATTCACGGGAATTCCGCCAACGCATGGTGGTGGGAGCCGATGGCTCGCGCGATTGGGCCGGAGTTCCGGCTGCTGGCGCTCGATCAGCGCGGTCATGGCGACAGCGAATGGGTTCGTCCGGCGGCATACGCGCCCGAGGATTACGCGGGCGATATCGCGCGGCTGATCGAGCATGCGATATCCGGCGGCGGCCAGGCGATCGTTGCCGGCCATAGCATGGGCGGCCTCGGCGTGCTTGCATTCGCGCGGGCGCATCCGGGCCGCGCGCGGGGAGTTGTCGCGATCGATATTGCGGTGACCTCCAGCCACGGCCGCGATCGCTATTTGCGCCGGCTGCGGGCGCTGCCGGTCGTGACCTACCCGGACTTCGAGACCGCGAAGGGGCGGTATCGGTTGATGCCGAAAGAGGGCGAGGTCGATCCGGCGATACTTCACGACGTTGCGGCGCGCAGTTTCGCGCGCACCGAAGACGGGCGCTGGACGCTCAAATTCGATCGCAAAACTATCGTGGGTGTCGACGGCCTCCACGTGCTCGACACGATTCACGAGATCTCCATCCCGACGATGCTGGTGCGCGCAGCGAACAGCCGCATCATGACGGCGGAGGCGGCCGAGCAGGCGCGCGCATCGAATCCGCATGCGCGGCTGGTGACGATACCCGACTCGCACCATCACCTGCCGCTGGAGCGGCCCGCCGATCTCGCACGAATCATCGCGGAGTTCGCGGGCAGCATCTGACGGCTACAGCGCGCGCGACATCTTGCGATGCGGGATGGCGACTTCGTCGAATATGGGGCCGAACGCCCGGAAGCCGCACTTGGAATAGAAATCGGCCGACCGGAGTTGCGCGTGCAGAAGCGCCCGGCGATAACCTTGCGCGCGCGCGCGCTTCATAAGGTATTCGAGAATCGCGCGCCCCACACCCAATCCTCGATACCGCCGAATTACCGCCATCCGTCCGATCTTGGCGATGCCGCGCCGGCGATCGTGCGGATACATCCGGCCGGTACCAACCGCCTTGCCGTTCACGATCGCGAGTGCATGCAGAGATGAATTGTCGAGCTCGTCGACCTCGAGTTCCTTCGCGATTCGTTGCTCGCGGACGAAGACGCGGATGCGAATCGAGATTGCGGTGCGCAATTGCGTCGGCGTCTTGACGGGAATAACGCGGATTTTCCGGTGTGCCGGCATCGAGTCCTCAGTAACGCTGGTGTGGCGACGGGTCAAACCGGCTTAATCCACGATTGGCGGCTGTGCTAGCCTTTCTCTGCAATGGCGGAGCAAGTCAAATCGGCGAGCGATGCGGAAATATCACGCGCCGCGGAGATGCTTATGCGTGCGCGATACCCGATCGCGCTTACCGGCGCCGGGATGTCGGTGGACAGCGGGATTCCGCCATTTCGCGGGCCCGGCGGGCTGTGGACCAAGTATGGCGAGCCGCCGATGAACGGATTTCAGCGTTTCATGGCCGATCCGAAAAAGGCGTGGGAGGAGCGGTTATCGCGCCGCAACGACGAACTGTTCAAGCCGCTGGCGGTGGCTAAACCGAACCCCGGCCATCACGCACTGGTGGAGCTTGAGGCTTTGGGCGTGCTGCGTTTTGTAATCACGCAAAACATCGACGATTTGCATCGGCAGGCGGGGCATAATGCGCTTGCCGAGATTCACGGCAACTGGACGCTGATCCGATGCCTGGACTGCGGAACCCGGGTTCATGGCGATTCGATTACCCTCGAGACATTGCCGCCGGCGTGTCCGCGATGCGGCGGTTTGCTCAAGAGCGACACCGTTTCTTTCGGCGAGCCGATTCCGATCGATGTGCTCAATCAATGCGCCGAGCATTCGGCGCGGGCGGATCTTGTGATCGTGGCCGGCACGTCAGCGACGGTCTATCCGGCCGCCGGCTTTGCGCTCGACGTAAAGCGGCGCGGCGGAATCATGATCGAAGTCAATCTCTACGAATCGGAGCTCACGCCAATCTGCGACGTGAGCCTGCGCGGCAGTTCCGCGGACCTATTGCCGCGGCTGGCCGCGGCCGTATCTCAGCGCCAGAACCGGAAGTCGTCTTAGCTGCGCGGTTCCGCCGGCGCGGAGAGCATCGTTTCGATGTAACCCTCCTCCGGCTTGGGGAGCGATGGGGCCGGCGCGGCGCGCGTCTGCAGCAGGACCATCTCGTTGCTGCCATCCAGCGCGGTTGGATTGCTGACCATCACGACCGTGAAGTGGCCGCGGCGCTCGGGTGACATCGCGTCGTAAATGGCGCGCCATCCGATCAAATATTCCGGCAAATCGGGATCGTCGAGCGTCACGATTGGAAACGATTGGCGGCTGTAGAAAGCAAAGTCGTAGTTGAGCCCGCCAAGATATGCCGCCCGGCTGTCGCCGATTACGCTCATCGCGTGCTGGGTGAAATCCTTCAGGGACAGGGTGTTGGCGATCGCGGGGACAACGATCAGGTTGCCGACCAGCACCATCGCAAGCATCCCGCCCGCAACGCCCATCACAACTCGCTCGATCGCGGGCCGGGTGCGCAGCAGGAACAACCCGGCCGCCATTGCAACGATCGGCAGCACGACCGACAACAGCGCGTATTCGCCGACGGCGGAATCGAGCATCGGAACAAAGCGTGGCGCGACGATGCCAACCCGCGCCAGCAGTCCGCGCAATACGTTGGGGGAAATGGCGAGCAGTGCGACGGCGGCCAAGGCGCTCTCACCGACGACGGTCATCACAAAGCCGCTGGCTCTTGCCGCAAAGAGGACCGGGCGGCGGGCCCGCTCAGGCAGCAATATCGTCTCGCGGACGTAGATCGCCACCAGAGTCGCAAGCGCGGGATATAGACAAAGCAGGTAGACGCCGCGTTTGCTTTGGGGGAAGTGGTAAAATACGAGCACGACGGCGAACCAAATCATCATGTACCGAAACGATGCATTCAGCGGGAGCGGATCCCGCCGCGCGCGCCGCATCACCACGAACAGTAAAAGCGTCCATGGCAAAAAACCCGCGAGCAGTGCCATGTCCATGTAATACAAGGGATGTTGATGGCCTTCGTGAAAGTCGGCGGAGCCGAAAAAGCGGGCCAGATTTTCCGCGAGTATCTGCTTTCGAAAGAAGCCGGGTCCGCCTTCAATTATCGCCCCGACGTACCATCCGCCCGCGATAATCAGCACGATAATCGCGCCGCGTACCAGTCCGAGTTTGCCGATCATGTCCCATCGCCGTTCCAGCGCGATCCATGCCAATGCGACTCCGGCCGGCAATAACAGCCCGACGGGACCCTTGGTCAGGACGGCGAGCGCCAGCGCAAAGTACAGCAACATTTTTCGGCGGGTCAGCCCCTGCGCCATCATCAGGAATTCGAAAAACGCCAGCTCCATGAAAAACGTGAGCGTCATGTCTACCCGCGCGCTGGTGGCCGATTGCAGATACTGGAAACTGGTTGCCATCATCACCGCCGCGAGCAGCGCTACTACGTCATCGAACAGCCGGCGAATGTAGAGGTAACAAACGAGCAGGCCGGCGATAGCGAATGTGGCCGAGGGCAACCGCACGGAAAATTCACTGACGCCGCCCATCACCAGTGACGCGAGCGCGGCCAGCCAATGCATCAGCAGCGGCTTGGATGGAATCTCGACTCCCGCCCGCATCGGCAGTAACACGCCTCCGCCATTCACGATGTCGAAAACGGTGACGGCTTCGCGCGGCTCGCCCTTCGTATAAAGCGGGTATGCGCCCAAG
>Ga0335069_10002001_pt1 | contig 31931 bp, 27 predicted proteins | sample Lox_Sample_11_FD_206714 | JGI IMG/M metagenome (GOLD analysis project Ga0335069, IMG submission 206714) | Soil microbial communities from Loxahatchee National Wildlife Refuge, Florida, United States - Lox_Sample_1.1 | ecosystem: Environmental > Terrestrial > Soil > Wetlands | place: USA...
GACCGCTTTGGATGCGTTCGAGATCGAGAATGTCGTTGATCAGCCGAACCAGCCGATCGGAATTCGTCAGCGCAATGCGTAGCAGGTGCGTGGCCTTCTCATTGGTTTCGCCGAGCATCCCAGAGTTGAGCAGCCCCAGCGCACCGCGAATTGAGGTCAGCGGGGTGCGCAGCTCGTGGCTCACGGTGGAGATGAACTCGTCCTTTAGTTGATCGAGCGCGTAGCGTTGGCTGATGTCGCGGAAAGTCAGAACCGAGCCGAGAAAGCGCCCCTGGCCGCGAATGGGCGTCACCGCATACTCGGCTGGGAACGAGCTGCCATCGGCGCGAAAGATGTTGTCCTCGCCCGAGGCGTTTCCGGGCGCCGCGGAGGTGCGCCGCAAGGGGCAGTCTTCGTCGCAGGCGCGGTCCTCTGGCGCCGCGCCATGCAGGATCTGATGTGCAGGCTTGCCGATCAGCGAGTCAGGCGGCAGCCCCAGCAGGTGAGCCGCCGCAGAGTTCGCAAAGCTGACTCTTCCGTTGCGATCCAGGCCGCAAATGCCGTCGGTGACAGAATCGAGCAGAATCTCCTGCTGGCGGCTGAGTTCGTCGGCTCGTCCCCGTTCCTGCGACCGCGCCAGCAATTGCCCCAGCGAGGTCGCGGCAGCTTCCATCGCCGCCATCGCCTCGCGATCTTCGCGCAGGTGAAAGCGGCTGTAAAACTCGAGGACTGCCAGCACCCTGGCGCCGGCGCGAACCGGAGTTGCCCAGCCGGAAACCATCTCCTGTGCGAGAGCCGCCTGAACGTGGGGGCTATCGGGAGCGGTGGCAAGCTCTGAGAGCCAGACAGTGCGGGCTTCTTTCCAAACCCGCTCGGGCAACTCGCTCGTACCACCCAGCGCCATGCCCATGCTCCCCTGGATCAGAGCCTCCGTTTGTCTGCCCGAAACACCCCAGGCGGTGCCGAATTCCAGGTGGTTCTGGTCGGCGTCGACCAGCCATTCGATGGCGACATCCCATCCCTGGGATAGACACACCGCCTCCAGAATGCTCATGCTTGCGGCCTCGACGGAGGTGTTTTCGCCGATGATCTGGCTGATTGCCAATTGCAGCGCCAGCCGGTGTTCGCGCTGCTTCTGTTGCGTAACATCGCGCAGCAGGCAGCGCACGGCAAGCGCCTGGCCCGCCCTCTGGCGGCGGCTGAGATTCAGCTCCAGCTCCAACATCCGGCCATCCGGAGTGTGTTGTCGCAATGGAGCGCGCTCCACCAATTCGCCGTCCAGCGCGCGCCGGAAAAGCGTCTCGGCCTCGCCACGAATGTCGGGGGCAAAGATCTCCGCAAATGGCGGCCCTGCCTGCAGCTCTTCCGGCTCCAACCCAAGACACTTTTTCCACGCCGGATTGGCGTAGAGGAACTTGCCCGTCGGGCTGAGCGTGGCGATCATTTCATTCGAATGCTCAAAAAGGTCGCGGTAACGCTCCTGTGACTCGCGCTGTGACTGCTCGCGATGCAGCACGGTGCTGGGATCCATCGCCACAGCCACCATGCCACCCAATCCTCCCGAGGGATCGCGTAGCGCGGAAATATGAAGTGTGACGGGAACAATCTCGCCATCCCTGCGGCGAATCTGGGCGTCAAAGCTCGGCACCGCGCCCGAGGGCAGGGAACCCACGCATTCAAAGAAGCCGGCGAGCCGCCCTGCTGTTGTGGGTGCCATCGGCTTGTCGATCTTGCAAAGCTTCTTGATCTCAGACAGCAGGCGCTCGCCTTCGGCCGGACCGAGAATCTCCTTCTCCATCTGGAACGGCATGTTGGTGAGTTCGGCAGCAGAGTAGCCGAGCAGGCGCTCAACAGAGGGGTTGCAATAGATCAGCTGTCCTTGCAGGTCCATTGCCACGACGGCCGGGCCGGCGGAATCGAGCAGCGCCTTCAGTCCTTCACCGATCAGCTCCGCGGTCGGGCTTGATGGCGCGGCAGCCGCGGCCCGCACTACAAGGCGGTTCAGGATATAAGCGAAGGCAACGGTGGCGACCACCAGAGCCAGGATCAACCACCCGCCCCGCAGAGCGGGAATCCAGCGGGCGAGAGCCGCGCCCGCAGCAAAGGCCAGAATGCAAAACGGTAGGATAACCCAGAATTCCGACAGGTTGCCGCGCGTGGCTGGTGCAGGCTGCATTGTCTCTAGCTTCGCCTGATCCTCCAGCCGCTCGCTCATCGGCTCGCTCATTGTTCCCTCAAGGTCTGCCTGGTGCACGAACCGCAGGGGTGAAAAACGCCGTCCGGAACTCCTTGTTTTTCCCGGTGCCCCTGAAATCCATATCGCCCAGCACCCCCAAAGACAAGAATTTTCCGGTGATCGTGCGATTGCACGTAGTATATGCGCTTGGTCAAAGCCCCCCTAGGCAAATCGCCTCGCAACGGCGAGGGATGAAGCCGCGCAGTTACCAGCCTGGCGATCGGTAAAGTGCTCCAACGAATCGCTTAGGCGAGACTTGGACGCATGACCGTTGCCGCTCTCGGCAAGAGAGCACACAACGATGCCTCCTACATGCCGAAGGTCACGTGCGAAAGAAGATTTCGATTGACAGAGATCAGTCGCCGGCTTCTGACGCAGCGAGGGAAGGTATGCGGCGCAGCATCAGGCTTAATGGAATGGTGATGAGCGCGACGGCCGGAATTGCCACCAGCACCCAGGCAAGCAGGGCCTGAGCGGCCAGGGTACCCATCCGCGCGAGGATGTCGTGCATCGGCATCTGCAGCAGGAGGCGCGGCGCCAGAAGATGTGAAGGCGCTGCCGACACCAGCCACCTGCCAAGCCTCATGAAGGGTACGATGAGCACGAACTGCAGCGGCATTGCGGCATAGTTTGCGGCTTGAATCGCCGGCAGATTCAAGCGCAGGGTTAACGCTACTGTTGCGCAGACAACCGTCGGAATTCCGATGACAGGAATGCAGCCGATGGCGAATCCCAGCGCAAGGGTGAGAGCCAGGCGGCGCGGCGACATTCCCTGGCCGAGCCAGTTCGTCATCTTTTGCTTCGCAAGTTCTGTGAACCGCTGCATTCAATCTCCTGCCTAAAGCTTATGAACAGCCCGGTGATCGCAAAGTTGCCCCACGATAAAACTTTGATGAAGGAACCAAACTCGGCACGGGAAAACCCGGTTTCGATGAGCGAAGACTGTCACGCGGACGGTTGCAGAATCCATGGCACCGATTGGTCAACCGGCCAATGACCAGTCAGTAATCGCAGCACGTTCGTTCTGGGTTAAACTTGGGGTCGATGCGGGTCTTCGGAATTGATTGCGGTACCGAAGTAACGGGATTTGGCGTGGTCGATTCCGATGAAACCGCGCGGGAGCCGAGGCTGAACTGTTGCGCCAAAGGCGCTATCCGTCTGGCAAAGACGCAAGCTCTTCCCGCAAGGCTCGAACAGGTATTTGAGGAGCTTACATTCGCCATGCAGCGCTGGCGGCCTGACACGGTTGCCATCGAAGAGGTTTTCTATTCGGTGAATGCAAAATCGGCACTGAAACTGGGCCAGGTCCGAGGTGTCGCCCTGCTGGCGGCGGCACGCCTGGGTATTCCCGTGGCCGAGTATGCACCCCTCCAGATCAAATCGAGCGTAGTCGGCTACGGATTGGCGAAGAAAGAACAGGTGCAGTTCATGGTGGCGCGGCTGCTTTCGCTAGCCGAAATCCCGGAGCCCGCTGACGCGGCAGACGCTCTGGCTCTCGCCATTTGCCATATTCATACCGCGCAGACACTCGCCGCGCAGGGAGCCTCGAGATGAAAGCCGCGTGGCTCATACTGGCATCTCTCGTTTTTGCCGGAAGCGGGGTAGCTCCAGCTGACGCCGATCCTGAAATCCAAGTGGACTATGCCAATCCCGGGTTGTCGCCTTCGCAATGGACCATGACCCTGCATCGCGACGGCAGCGGGCATTTCCGCTCGCAAATGGGAAAGCCGCCGGATGGCGGACAGCAAGTGATCGATACGCCAGCCGTCGATCGGGACTTCCAGGTGACTGCAGCGTTCGCTGAACGGGCCTTCGATGCAGCGGGGCGACACAACTGGTTCAACGAGGAGTGCGAGAGCCACCTGAAAGTGGCTTTTCAGGGATGGAAGACATTCACCTATACCGGGCCTCAGGGACGTGGCGTCTGCACCTTCAACTACTCCAAAGACAAAGAGATGCAGGCGTTATCTGAAGCGATGGAGGGAGTTGCGCAGACCATTCTCGAGGGTGCGCGGCTCGAGACACTGCTGCAGCATGACCGCCTCGGCCTGGACGCCGAGACGGAGTTCCTGACCGAGGCAGTCGACGACGGCCGCGCCCAGCAGGTCTGCGCCATTCGGGGGATCCTTGAACGCCTGGCCCAGGACGACCAGGTACTCGAGCGCGTAAGGAAGCGGGCCAGGGCGCTCCTGGAACGCGCAGCAACATAAATAATGGCAATTTGGAGACAAATCCCTCTCGAAAAGTGTCAAACTCATTGGGAAGGTGCCATAAGCGGGGGAATCGTCTTCGGGCGATGAGAAAGGCAGGGGCGCCATGAATTACATAAGCAATCTGAGAAAGTTCACTGGGGTGTCTGCGCTGGCCTTGGGCTTGGTCTCACTGAGTCCTGCGCTCAGCGCGCAGGACTCGGGCCAGTCCGCGGGGCCAGCTAGGGCAGTCCGCCTCAGCTACGTCGATGGGCAGGTGAAGCTGTCGCAGAATGGCCAGGTTCTCGCTGAACAGGCGGTGGTGAATACTCCGCTGCTGGAAGGTATGGAACTGGCCACCTCGGACAACGGCAAGGCCGAAATTCAGTTTGAAGATGGCAGCGTTGTTCGGATCCCGCCTGACAGCTCGCTGACCCTTTCTGCACTGCGCGGGTCAGGCTCGGCGGCCGATGCGGAACTTACTCTGGATAGCGGTGTCGCCTACTTCGAATTGCAGGGGGGATATCAGAACGGCAAGATCATCGTCCACTTCGGCAATAGCACCGCCACTGCCAGCGGATTCACCGTCTTGCGCGTAACCATGGACCGCGCTCCCGGACAGATCTCCGTTTTCTCAGGCAACGCGCATCTCGACAGCGCCAACGGCGCCGTCGAGCTTGATCTGCACGACAACGAAAGCGTTGCCCTGAATGGCGCCAATCCGGATCGCTACGATATGGCTGAATCAATCGAACCAGACTCGTGGGACGCATGGAACTCCGACCGCGACCAGGTGCTGACCACCGAGGCCGCCGCCCAGACCGGCGCTCCGGCCAATATGGGGATGAACCAGAATCCTGCCTGGAACGACCTGGACGCCAGCGGGAGCTGGTACAACGTGCCCGGGCAGGGCTATGTGTGGTCGCCATATGAGGCCGCCAGTGCGGGCTTTGATCCCTATGGCTACGGAAACTGGATGTTCACGCCAGGCTTCGGATACATCTGGGCTTCAGGCTATCCGTGGGGATACCTGCCGTATCAGTGCGGAGCCTGGAACTTCTACGATGGCTTCGGTTGGGGCTGGGCCCCGGGATTCGGCGGCTGCTCGCCGTGGTGGGGAATGGGGTTTTACGGCGGTCCGAACTTCGGCTATCTGCCTACAGGCTATCGCCCCATCGTGCGTCCTGGCTTGCCGCGGCATCCGGGGATAGGAAAACCGATTCCCGTCGTTCCTGTGAATCGCTCCTTCACGCACCTGCCTGGCAACTTGCCCACGCGGAACGTGAATACGCCAGTGATGATCGCTGGAACCTCGGTCAAAGCGCTCACGCCCCTGGCGAGCCGGCCTGAATATGGCCATCCAACCGTCATGGTGATGTCGCCCCACGTTTCCGCAACCGTGCCTGCGGCGGCGAGTGCCAACGCACAATCTCCGGTGAATCGTCCGGGTTACAGTCGGCCTCAAGGGTCATCGTCACCCGGTGGCTATGTCGATCGCGGGCTTTCCGGCAGCGGTAGCAGACCGAACATCAGTCCATCGAGTCATCCTTCCTCGAGCAGCGCTCCACACCCGAGCTCGAGCGCGCCCTCTGCCGGCGCCAGTCATCCCAGCAGCAGTGGAGGCTTCTCGGGCGGTGGAGGTGGTGGGGGCGGGCACTCTGTCGGTGGAGGCGGAGGCGGTGGTGGCGGCGGGCACCGCTGAGTAAGATCTTCGAACCAACTGGCCCGGGGTGATGATGTCGCGAGGCATCATTCACTTCCGGGCCTCTGCTTTCTTGCTCGGAAGTTCAGCGCGGCCGCGCGCTCGCGTCAGGTAGCCCTGCTGCGCGCCCCGTTGACCATCCCGCTTACCTTTGTGTGCCCCGTTAAAGAATCCTTCGAGCAGGCATTGCTAGTCTAAGAGGTGTGAGCTCCTCACAAGATTCGCATCTGCGCCTGGCGGCCATCGGATTTCTCAATCCCGCCCCTTTGATGTGGGATTTTGAGCATCCGCCTCTTGATGCTGAGCTTGCCAGGCACTATCAAATCGACCGCATGACCCCAGCGGAATGTGCGGTGCGCCTGGCCGACGGCCGCGCTGACATCGGTTTGATTCCCATCGCTTCGCTCGCCACTACGCCGGGAGTGCGCATCCTGCCGGGATGCACCATCGCCTCCAAGGGCCGCGTTCGCTCCTTGCTTCTCATCCATCGCGCCAATCAACCCATCGCATCGCTGCGCTCCGTGGCAGCAGACACAGCCAGCCGCACCACCCTTGCCTATGCGCGCATCCTCTTCGCGAAATGGGGTAATCCCGATGTGCCGTTTCTGCCGTTTGCCGCCGATCTCGACCTCATGCTCGAGCGCGCCGATGCTGCGGTCGTGATCGGCGATCCGGCGCTGCTGGCCCTCGAAGAACGCTACAACCGTCTGGAACGGACCGGGGAACAGCTCGTCTATCTCGATCTCGCCGAAGAGTGGCACGCTCTGACCGGCTTGGCTTTTGTTTCGGCTGTGTGGGGTATTGCCCGCACGGCGACTACCCCGGATAGACTCCGGGGCGAAAAAATCGCCGAGGATTTTGTCCGCTCGCGCGATCACGGGCTCAAGAACATCGATGCGATCGCCTCAGAATGGGCGGGACTCGTTCCCATCCCTGAAAGCACGATTCGCAGCTACCTGGCCACCAACATCCACTATGTCCTGGACGAAGAATGCTTCGAAGGTATGCAGGGCTTCTTCACCATGGCAGCCGAATGCGGCATTCTGCCCCCGTACGCGGCATCTGTTGAAGAACTCACAGCGCCATGACCCATGCATCCGGCGTGCTCCAACGCAGGGAGCCAGGTTTCTGAATTCTGATGGCGCCCGATGGCAGCTTGCCAGCAGACGCCTGCCCATGACACTCTGGAGACAAGTCTGGCTTTTTCGCACCTGAAGGAGCGACGCTACCCCCATGCCCATTCAACCGACTGAGAAAATCTGGCACAACGGCACCCTCATTCCCTGGGAACAGGCCACCATTCATGTGATGAGCCACGTGGTCCACTACGGCTCAAGTGTCTTCGAGGGAATTCGCTGCTACGGGCAGCCGCAAGGTTCGGCGGTTTTCCGCCTGCCCGAGCACATGCAGCGTCTGCTCGACTCGGCCAAGATCTATCGCATGGAGATCCCCTTCACTCTCGAGGAACTTTGCGCAGGCGTCGTGGATACGATTGAGGCCAACGGTATCGCGCCATGCTATATCCGGCCCATCGTGCTGCGCGGCTACGGTGAGATCGGCGTCAGCACCAAGGGATCGCCCATCGAGGTTTATATCGCGAACTTTCCGTGGGGCAAGTACATCTCGGGCCACGGCGGCGCCGATATTTGCGTGTCGAGCTGGAACCGGCTGGCCCCCAATACCATGCCAGCGCTGGCCAAAGCAGGCGCCAACTACATGAGCTCGCAGCTCATTCGCATGGAAGCCGAGGCCAACGGTTACCAGGAGGGAATCGCTCTCGATGTAAACGGTCTGGTGAGCGAAGGATCGGGCGAGAACATCTTCATCGTGCGCAATGGCGTATTGTTCACGCCGCCGCTCGCTAACTCGGCCCTCTCGGGTATCACCCGTGACAGCGTTCTTACCATTGCCCGCCATCTTGGGTTCACCGTCACCGAGCAATCCATTCCGCGGGAGCTGCTCTATATCGCCGACGAGGTCTTCTTCACCGGAACAGCCGCTGAGGTCTCGCCCATCCGCTCCATCGATCGCATTGTGATCGGCGACGGCAAGCCCGGCGAGATCACCAAGAAGATCGCCGACGAGTTCTTCGGCATAGCCAACGGACTCAAGCCTGACCGCTTCGGATGGCTGACGCCCGTAAAAGTGAATTCGAGCGAGCCGGTCAGCGCCTGAAAAACTGTCATCGCCTCATCCATCAGTTTTCAAAAGGCTCTCGGTGCTTCCCGAGGGCCTTTTCCATTACGTAGGTGCCCAAACCCTGACGTGATGAAGAAGTCGCGGCGCGGCAGGCGCGTATCATAGCGGAGAGAACCGCGTCATCTCGCAAATTACTAGCAAATAAAGGAAGATTGCCCGCGTGGAACCAGACATGAGAGTTTCGTTCGCTGGGCTGGTGCTGGTGAACCCCATCATTGCCGCTAGCGGCACCTTTGGCTACGGAGTCGAATTCGAAGAGATCGTCTCGCTCGACAAGCTCGGCGGCTTTGTCACCAAGGGCATCTCGCTCGAACCGATGCCGGGGCATCCTGCGCCTCGCATGGTGCAAACCGCAGCCGGCATGCTCAATGCCATCGGTTTGCAAAACGTCGGCGTTCAGGAGTTCATCGAGAAGAAGCTGCCGCCGCTCAGCCGCTATCACAACTGCAAGGTTTTCGTGAATGTCTTCGGACACACGACCACTGAATACCTTGCGGTGATCGAGCAGCTCAACGATGCGGAAGGGGTCTCAGCCTACGAGCTGAACGTCTCCTGTCCCAACGTGCAGGCAGGCGGGATGGCCTTCGGTGCCGACGAGTTTGCTCTCGAAGAACTCGTCGAGCGCACCAAACGCGTCGCCATCCAGCCGCTCATCGTCAAGCTCTCGCCCAACGTCACTTCGATTGCAAGGATGGCGCGCATTTGCGAAGGAGCCGGCGCCGACGCCATCAGTGTCGCCAACACCTTTCGCGCCATGGCCATCGATACTGAAACGCGGCGGCCGCGCCTGACCAACGTCACCGGTGGCCTTTCCGGCCCCGCGATCAAGCCCATCGCGCTGCGCATGGTCTACGAAGCCTCCAGGGCTGTCGAGATTCCGGTCATCGGCATGGGTGGCATCGTAAAGCCCGAAGATGCGGTGGAGTTTATGCTCGCCGGAGCCACCGCGGTGCAGGTCGGCACCGCCAGTTTCGCCGATCCGCGTGCCACCGAGCGCCTGGCCCATGGGCTCGAAGCCTGGTGCCGCAGCCATGATGTGGCCAGCGTCGCCAGTCTTACCGGTGCGATGGAGAAACCCGGACCGAAGAACAAGGACGAGTGAACAGGTCGCTCCCCCACTCCTCGCCTCTTACAGCCTTTTGATGAACGCCTGCGCCTCGGCAAAATGCGGGAAGCGCGCTTCTTCGGCCTTGAATTCGGCGGAGTGCACGCAACGCCGTAGTCCGCGCCTCTTCACCGGATGCTTCAGGTGCAGCATCTCGTGATACAGCAGGTATTCGATCGCGTAGCGTGGACTGGAAGGCCTGTCGAAAACACGGCTGACGACAATGGTGTTGTGCGCAGCGTCGTAGTGACCCAGCGAGCGCTTGGCGCTGTGCTCGCTCCAGGTCAGATCGGGGCGGCCGAGCAGTCCGCCGAAGAAGCGCAGATTGAGCGAATCGAAGATCTGTTCCAGATGAAAATAGCGGCCCTCCGGCCCGAAGTAGCGCTTGCTGCCGCGCGCATGGCGGATCAGTTCGGTCTGACGTGAAACCGCCGAGCTGTTCGCGAACTGTTTGAAGCGCAGGTTGTGCGCCGGGTCAATCGGCTTGCGGTAGAGCTTGGCCAGGAGGATGTGCGCGATGGCGCGCATCACGCTTTCCGGCGCGCCCTCCAGCAAGTCTGACAGGCTGGCGTGGATCTCACCGTTGCGTATGCGGATGGTGGTGTTCAGTGAGGTGAACCGCCGAAAACGCACATGAAGGGGCGGCATCGGTGCGCGCGGCCGCAGGTTGCGGTACTCCTCCTGGAAGATGGAGACAACATCGGGGGGCACGAGGTGCAGAATAGCAGGCGTCAGCCGGCTGCAAGGCTGACCCCTCACCCCTGTTTTACTTCGGCTCCGCCCGATCCTGGTTCTTCTCGTCGGGATGCGCCTTGAAGTAGGCTTCCTGGTCGCTCGTAATCTGCTTGGCCTGCTCGGCAAGATCGTTGCTCGAGTCCACAGCCTCTTTGAGCGCCAGTTCGAAGGCCGGTTCGCTTGGCAGGTCGTGCAGAACCCCCTGCCAGTTTTTGACACCCTCGTTGAGCTCCTTGAGCGATTTGCGAATATCCGCTTTGCGTTCCGAGAAGACATCGAGGTTGTCCCCGAGTTCGTCCATCAGCGCCGTGAAGTCCTCCAACTCACCATTCATGCGCTGTGACCGGGCAACCGATTTGGCGCGCTTGATCAATCCCCTGATGGTCTCCGCTTCGTCGTTGAGAAACCTGACGTAGAGGCCCACTCGCGCCACTGGATCGATGCCCGCTTCTGCAATCTGCTCCTGCTGAGCCTCGGTCAGAGGTTCGCGCTTTTCCTTTTGCGCGGGTGATACCGCGGCAATCAAGAGGCAAAGTATCAGCGCAGCGAGTGTACGCATCGCGGCATCCCTCCGGTGCCTCCAGCATAAGCCACGGAGTTGACTGAGGAGCCCGTAGTTGACTGAGGAGGGAGGTAATGAACAGGAGAGGGAAAACAGAGAACCTTGACGCGAGCACCGCGAACTACGAACTGTAAGGGTTCCTTCAACCCAGCCGCTATTTGCTGAACACCTGCATCATCGCTTCGTTTTGCGCCTGGTTCACCTGCGCCAGCGTCTGCTTCACCAGGGCCTGGTCGTCCAGGCTGCTCGCATGGAGCATTTCAGTGAGTCGAAAAGCCGTGTGGCTGAGCAGGATTTCTGCATTCTTCAGGCGTTTGTCGTTCTGCGCCATCGAAAGGTGAATCTTCTGTGAGAACTGCTGGATTTGTTTCAGGAGGCCCGTCGCCTTGCCCGTCTCGCCCGCCGCGTACTGACGGATACTGAGCTCCGTCATCTGGTGAACGACCTCGGCGTAGATGAAACACTGGTCGCGCGGCTGCGCCTGGTTCGCCTTGGCAAGGAGAGCATCGATGGTCTGCTGGTCGGCAGGCGCATTGTCCATGTTCGACGCGCACAAGGGCAAACTGCCCATGCTCAAAACGAGGACCACGGCGAATCTGACCAAACCCCGCATGGGATATCTCCACTACTGCGGCGCTGCCCCCAAAGGTTGTGACTACTATAGGCACATCGCGCAACAATCCGCAACTGCTAAGATGCGCAGATTCGAGGCAGCGGTAACAGAACGGCTACCTCGTGGATTCCAGGGTCTCAACGAGAGCAGATTTGCGGCCGGACTTACCGACCCAGTCCTCTTATTTCCCAAGCACTTGCAATCGCTGTCGGGCCTGCCATTCCTGATTTGGTAACTTTCCTCCCGCGGCATCCAGAAAACGATGATAGTAGGCCGCTGCCTGCTCTTTCTGGTGCAGGGAATCGTAGGCCGTCGCCCACAAAAACAGAGTAGCCGGAATCTCTGCAGCGTATTTTGAACGCATGGTCAGCGCGTGAAGCGTTACATCGGGGTGATTGGTGCGCGAGGCGGCAAACGCCAGGCCGCTCCACGCTTCGGCGCTTGCTGGGTCGATCTTGCTCGCTTTGTCGAAGGCCGCAAAGGCTTGCGCAACCTCGCCCTCGTGAAGAAGGTTTTGTCCATGATCGACCATGAGGCCGGCATCGTCGGGATTGTCGGCGAGAAGATGCATGTCGAGCAGATCTGAACCCGCATAATCGCCCGCATCGGCACGTACCACCGCCAACATGTGCGTAATCGCCGCGTCGGCAGGATGCGCAGAATGGAGTTTCTCGAGCAGCGGCAGCGCTTCTGCTTTATCCTGAGCAGCCAGCACCGTAGCCAGTTGCGCCGTCAGTGTCGGATCGTTGGGGATTTGCGAAAGTGCGCCCCGAAGCAGGGTCTCTGCCTCCGGATACTCCTTGCGAACGATAAGAACGTGCGCCAAACCGGAATCGGCGGCTGCGGACTTCGGATCCTTGGCCAGCACTCGCCGGTAAGCGGCCTCGGCGGCGCCGAGCTGGCCGCTCTTCTCGGCAAGATCGGCGGCGAGCAACGTGTCATCCACAGTTTCGGCAGAAAGCTTCAGCGCTTCAATCAGATCGGAGGAGGCTTGCTCTGGACTTGTTCCTCGATCGATCTGAGCAAGAGCCCGCCAGGCGCGCGCTTTTAGATCCGGTCCCGCGTCTCCCGGGTCGAGTTGCGTGGCTTCGGCCAATTCAGGGCGAGCTTCATCGGGCTTGCCCTGACGTGCCAGAAGCAGTCCCAACGAAAGACGCGCCTCAAATGACTTTGGATCGGCCGCGACTGCTCGCTGGTACAGCCCGGCAGCATCGTCGAGCCGGTTCTGCGCATCGGCTACATAACCCGCATCGAATAAAGCGCGCGCATCGTTGGGGTGTGAAACCAGCCAGGGGTCCAGCTTTGCCTCGGCCGTCTTCCAGTCGGAGCTACCGATCGCCGCTTCGGCCGCCGCGACTTCATCCGGGATCGTTCTCCCGTCTGTGGAAAACCCGGCCGCTGAAGAGGAGCTCTGTGATGAAGGTTGTTGAGCGAGACAGACAGCGCAGAAGAGAATTGCGGCTGAAGACGATGCGCAGCGAGCGAAGCGGAACAAGCGAATCCTCAATAGGAGCGGTGGGCCGGTCAACTCTTCTAGTTTAGCTGCTTCGTGTCTGAGAGCCGCTCTACCACCCCCGCGTAACCCCGTCCATGGCGCATAGGTAACACCGCCATTTCCAACGAAACGAGTTATTCAGTTACCACTTTTTGATGCGCAACTTTCACTTGTTTGGATGCATCATAGAACTAAGGGTAGGAGCGTAAGGGTCATCGCGCGCTTCCATCCAGAAACGCCAGCACCTGTCGAGGTGAGGAAAGTGAAGTTCATCTCTTTGCAGCACATCCCCTTGGCGTCAGCCTATCTGTGTCCGAATTGCAGCTCCATCGGGAACAGTTCGAAACAATGCCCGGCGTGCGCTTCGCCGTTTCTTTTGAGCCTTGCGAGCGTGCTTGACCGCGTGCCGGAAAGCGAATCTGAACTCGCTTACGCCAGGGTCCATTCGCTCGCCGCCTAGGCGATTCAGTGCTTGCCTGATGATGAGGCGCAATTTGCCTCGGCTCTGTTGCCATTGAAATTCTTGCCGTTCTCGACTCATCGCCAAAAAGCTTAGGCCAAGAGGGAAGTACAGGTCTGCCACGCGGTTGTCTTCGCTGGCGGCAGCGGGGCTGCCTGCGCCATGCGGCGAGGCCAGGTCTGAGCAGGGCTGCGGCTATCCCCGCCCGGGCCTTGGTTTGGCGATTCCGAGTTCGAGGCGGTATCGGACGCAACTGGACCTCAGATCAAATGGCCGAAGTGTTGCCGTCCCGCGCAACAAAGCGTCGCAGTGCGGCGAAGGAAGATTCGTGCACGGGAAACTGGTGTGTTTTCCCGGCATCCAAGGGGCAGGAGGATATTGACTATGTCTGCACGATCCAGAGACCAGGAACCACAATTTCAGAACCCCGAGGCAACGAAGCTGGAAGATCTGACCAATGCAGATGCATCCGCGCGAGAGCGAGTGCAACGCGTGGCGGAAGAACTCGCAGAGAAGCCTGCGGAGGCTGAGAAGAAGCACGACGAGCAGAGACCTATCTTCTCGAAATAACGGGATTCATGCCGACGGGGCTGCCTCGCATGCTTCCAGGAGCGGGCATCAGGCTTCTCCTGTTGCCCCGGATGCAACTGACAACTGCTGCCATTGGGCTTGGTGCCGGACCTGCGCCACCGGCGGAGTTTCGATCGAGTGGCTGGCGCTTCGGTCGCCTGACATGGACGGAAAGCTGCGCTTGCCGCGCGCCCTATAATAAATATTGGACGGTTGCGTCCTATGCCTCGCTGGGCTAACAGTGACGCGGTCGGACGATTCGACGCTCGGTGCCTTCCCTTTGAACGATGCTATCTTGATCCGCAATGCGCGGACGCACAACCTGAAAAATCTCTCCTGCGAGATTCCGCACGGCAAGCTGACGGTGATTAGCGGTGTGTCGGGCTCGGGAAAGAGTTCGCTGGCCTTCGACACCATCTACGCCGAGGGACAGCGGAGGTATGTCGAGTCGCTGTCCGCATATGCGAGGCAATTTCTTGAACGCATCGAGAAGCCCGATGCGGATGAGATCGACGGGTTGGCGCCCGCCATTGCGATCAAGCAGAAAAACACGACCCGCAATCCACGATCGACGGTCGCGACGGCGACGGAGATCTACGATTATCTGCGCCTGCTCTATGCCCGCTGCGGAACCGTGCATTGCATCTACTGCGACGGTCTGGTCAAGCGTGATTCGGTGGATGAGGCTGTTGCAACCATCCTCGCCATGGGTGAGGGGACCCGCCTGAACGCGCTGTTTCCTGTTCTATCGCCGGCAGCTCAGACTGAGGTTGCCGCCGCGGCAGTGAAGCCGGCCGGTCGAGCTGGGAAATCGACAGGCAAAGCGAAGACGGCAGGCAAGGCGACCGGCTCGCAACAGGCAGATGGTCTCAAGTCACGGTTGTCCGAACTCCGCTCGGCCGGTTTCAACCGGCTTTGGCAGCAGGGCAAGATCGTCGAATTCTCGACACCCGAATCGCTGCTCGAACTGGATTTCCAGGCCCCGGTCTTCGTCCTTTTGGACCGAATCGTTGTGAATACCGAGAATCGCCCGCGCATTGTGGATGCCGTCGAGACGGCGTATCGCGAATCCGGCGAGGTGATCTTCGAAGAGGTCCCCCGGGACGAAAACGCAGAACGCAGGCGCCTGCGCTTCAGCGGTGCCTACGAGTGCACCAGTTGCCACCGGCCGGGTCGCGAGCCGGAGCCGCGCCTCTTCAGCTTCAACAATCCCTTCGGAGCATGCCCGCGATGCCAGGGCTTTGGCAACACTGTGGACTACGACCGAAGCCTGATTATCCCCGATCAGGGGTTGACACTGCTGGAAGGCGCCATCGATCCGTGGAACCGGCCGAAATACCGTCCCTGGTTCACCGAACTGCGCAAACGCGCAGCCGAGCTCGATGTGCCGCTCGATATTCCCTGGCGTGACCTGCCCGAGTCTGCGCGCGAGACCGTTCTCCGCGGCAAGGATGGATTTGCAGGCCTGCAAGGATTCTTTGCCCAGTTGGAGCGCAAGAAGTACAAGCTGCATGTGCGCGTCATGCTGTCGAAGTATCGTGGCTACGCGGAGTGCCCCGACTGTCGCGGTCAGCGGCTTCGGGCAGAAGCTCGTGCCGTGCGGCTGGGCAGCGTGGCGACCGGCGAAAAGAACATTTGTCAGGCCACGGCATTGACGGTGGCAGAAGCCAAGAGATTCTTCGACGCGCTGAATCTCACGCCCATGCAGGAAGAGATTGCCGGGCCGATCCTGGGAGAAGTGAGGCAGCGGCTGGGGTTTCTTGCCGCGGTCGGCCTCGAATACCTCACCCTTGACCGCCTGGCGTCGACGCTCAGTGGCGGCGAGGCGCAAAGGATTCAGTTGGCGACGTCGCTCGGCTCGCGCCTCGTCGGCTCGCTCTACGTTCTTGACGAGCCATCCATCGGCCTGCATACGCGCGATACTGAGCGCCTCATTCATATCCTGGAAGAGCTGCGCGATCTCGGAAATACCATCCTCGTCGTGGAACACGATGCCGACATTCTGCGCTCCGCAGATCACCTGCTCGATCTGGGACCCGGTGCCGGCGAGTTCGGAGGCAAGCTCCTGGCCGAGGGCGTTCTCGCCGAGATTGAAGCCAATCCCAACTCGCTCACCGGCCGATACCTCTCCGGAAAAATTGCGATTCCCGTTCCCACCAAGCGCCGCTTGCCGGGCCGCGAAAAGCTCGTGCTGCGCGGAGCGCGCGCCAACAACCTGCGCGGGCTCGACGTCACGATTCCCCTCGGCATGCTGGTCGCAGTCACGGGCGTCTCAGGCTCCGGCAAGTCCACGCTGGTTCACCAGGTGCTTTATCGCGCCGTGGCGCGAGCTCTGGGCCAGACCGATGGCGGTGATCCTTCCGGCGTGTTTACCTCACTCAGCGGCGCCGAGCGCCTGAATGATGTCGTTCTCGTCGACCAGACACCCATCGGCCGCACGCCGCGCTCGAATCCCATCACCTACATCAAGGGCTTCGATCTCGTCCGCGAGCTCTTTGCCTCGCAACCCGAGGCCAAGCGGCTTTCGCTTACGCCCGGGCATTTCTCGTTCAATGTTCCCGGTGGCCGCTGCAATACGTGCGAAGGCGACGGGACGGTGACCGTCGAGATGCAATTCCTTGCCGACGTGGAGCTGCCCTGCGAGGACTGCAACGGCACGCGCTACCAGGCCAAGATCCTCGACGTGCATTACAAGGGCAAGAGCATTCATGATGTCTTGCAGATGACGGTGAAAGAGGCGCTGCGCTTCTTCACAGGGCAAACCAAGCTCCTCGAGAAACTTGCCGTGCTCGACGAGATTGGTCTCGGATATTTGCGGCTCGGGCAGTCGGCGACCACGCTCTCAGGCGGCGAGGCGCAGCGCGTCAAGCTCGCTGCCCACCTGGCTGCTGTGCGCTCGGCGAACGCCGCCGCCAAGCCCTCCCAGGCCAGCCGCGTGCTCTACATTCTCGACGAGCCCACCACCGGCCTCCACTTCGACGATGTCTCCAAGCTCCTGGCAGCCTTTCGCAAGCTCATCGACGGTGGCGGCTCGCTGGTTGTCATCGAGCACAACCTCGACGTGATCAAGAGCGCGGATTGGGTGATTGATCTTGGTCCGGAAGGCGGCGACGCTGGCGGCCAGATCGTCGCCGAGGGCCCTCCCGAAGAGATTGCCGGCAATCTGCACTCGCACACCGGCAAGTGGTTAGCGCGCGTGCTTTGAGCAGATGTTCTTGAAGCGCGCCGGCTTCACAGGCTGGGAAAAATCGACGTTTTGAAAGGGCACGAGTTCATTCGTGCGTGCTCCTGCTACGCCGCTATCCGCGAGAAGCACCACCCCCGCCCATGCAGCCAGCAGGCTTCGTCCTTCTGATGCAGGTCGCAGCGCAGTGAGCGTACACTCGCGCCCTCGTCGCGCTTCAGCGCCTTCTTCAGCTCGCTGCTTGCGGCCTCGTCGCGCGCGCCTTCGAAGTCGACAAAAAACGCCGTGCTGACAAGCGCAGCGTCGAACCATAGCTCGCTCACGCGCGTCAGATGCGCCATGGTTCCCGGTCCGCGAGTCGATGTGAGCGGGAAGAGCAGTTTGCCTCCAGGTTTGACTGCGGCCAGCCATGCAGCAAGAGGATGCGTCGCTCCGGCGCTGGCCACAATCGCATCGGAAAGTTCGAAGGGACCCTTTGCGCCGTCGCCATGGATCACCGTGACCTGAGGCCAAAGTGCCAGAGCCTCCCGGGCGCGTGTCGCCAGTCCCAGGTCGAGTTCGATGGCCGTGACCGTCCCAGCCGGCCCGGTCAGTTCGGCCAGGATCGCCGTGTAGTAGCCGGTGCCGCAGCCAAGATGCAGTACTCGGTCGCCATGCCGGACCGCCAGCAGCGCGAAGTGATAGGCCCAAAGGCTGGGCTGGCCGTTATTCAGGTGCTTTGCCGCGTCGAGAACGACCAGTGCATCCCGATAAAGGTCGCGAGGGTCTGAATCGTCCGTCACCCATGATTCACCCTGGCTCTGAATGATCCACGGACCGGGGCCCACAAAGCGTTCCCGGGGCACCTTTGCGAAGGCCTCTACGACCTCCGGCGGCGCTGATGTGCGATCCATCCTGCACACTTCCTGCGCATAGCGTCGCCGTGCAGATTCAATCGCGTTGACTGGCGGGCTTTCCATCGATCGACCCGGCGCTGCGAAGATTACCGGCCTTGCGTACCGTGTCCCCTTACGCACGGATTATAGGCGTGCTGCCGGCGCGGCAAGATAGGCGTTGCAGATCTTGGGAAATAACGTGAAAGTCAACGATTACGTTGTTGCCAGCTGTTGCTGGGTTCCTATAAAAAGGTGAGAGCAATCTGGCTCTTAACCCGGGGCGTTCGGAGCCTGAATTCGAGTCTGTGTCCAAAAGAACCAGGCGCAGTAGATTGTCATTGGAGCCCCAGAAGGAAACTCTTCACCTTGAGCATTCCCATCGGATCTATCTCGCAAGAGAAGCAGGCCGCGTCCGGCAGCGGCAAAATCGACGCGCCGCTGATTCCACCCGATCGGCTCGCGCCCTTCGTTCTCGTAACCGGTCTTTTCTTCCTATGGGGCATTCCCAACAACCTCAACGACATTCTGATTCGGCAGTTTATGAAGTCGTTCGAGATCAATCGGCTTGAGGCCGGCCTTGTCCAGTTTGCTTTCTACACGGGCTACTTTCTCTTAGCCATGCCCGCCGCGCAGCTAATGCGCCGCGCCGGGTACAAAGCGGGATTTCTGATAGGTCTGTGTCTCTTTGGGGCCGGCTGTCTCTTGTTCTGGCCGGCGGCGATCATTGCCAAGTACTGGTTCTTCCTGATGGCTCTTTTTGTCATTGCCACTGGCCTTGCATTTCTGGAAACAGCGGCAAGCCCCTTTACCCTCCAGATGGGCGATCCTCGAAGCGCGGCGCGCCGCCTGACATTCGCCCAGGCATTCAATCCACTGGGCAGTATCTCTGCCGTATTGGTAGGGAGCCGGTTCATCTTCTCGGGTATCGAACTGAAGCCGAATCAGATCGCGGCCATGCAGGCTGCCGGCACGTATCAGGCGTATCTGCGATCTGAGACCTTACGGGTCGTCGCGCCCTATCTCGTGCTCGGCGCCCTCGTGCTCTTCTGGGCTGTCCTCATCGCCCGGACGCCATTTCCCCACGCCGGTCTCGATTTCTCGCACGACTCTCTGGCCGCGGACCATTCCAAGCCTCTGCTTAAGCGCAAGCATTTTGTTCTCGCCGTCGTCGCGCAGTTTCTTTACGTAGGTGCTCAGGTCAGTGCCTGGAGCTACATGATTCCCTATGTAATCTCGGCGACCAGCGTGGGCGAGCGTGTTGCCGGGTATTGGCTCACAGGCGCGTTGGTTGCATTTACCGCCGGCCGTTTCTTCTCATCCTGGCTGTTGCAGGTTCTGTCTGCTGCTCAGTTGCTCGGGTCATACGCAGTTCTCAATGCGCTCATCTGCGTTCTGGCCGCGGCCAGGCCCGGCTGGCTTGGTGTTGGATCGCTGGTCGTAGTCAGCTTTCTGATGGCGCCGATGTTCCCCACGATCTTCGCGCTCGGCACCAAGGGCCTCGGCACGCGCACCAAGACCGGCGCTGCCCTCATTGTCATGTCCATCATCGGTGGCGCGCTGGTCACGCTTGCCATGGGCCGGGTAGCCGATCGCGTGAATATTGCGGTCGCATACCTCGTTCCCGGTATCTGTTTCGTCGGAATCGCGCTCTATGCCTGGCTTGGGTCGCAGTCTGATCCCGAGGAAATCGCCGTTGATCCGGCTCTAACCGCTGTCTAAAGTTGCGCATCACTCCGCGACCACCGGATTGACCAGCGAACCGATCCCCTCAACACTGACCGTCACCGTGTCTCCGGGTCTGAGCCAGCGCGGGGGTGTGCGGCCCAGGCCCACGCCCGCAGGCGTGCCGGTCGAAACGATGTCGCCGGGCACCAGCGGGGTGATCGACGAGATGTACTCCACGAGCTGCGGAATTGGAAAAACCAGCTCGCTCGTGTTGGAGTTCTGCAGAATCTCTCCGTTGATATCGAGCGAGATCGCCAGCTTGTGCGGATCGGGAACCTCGGCGGCGGGAACAATCGACGGCCCCATGGGGCAGAACGTTGGGAAGCTCTTGGCCAATGACCACTGCGAAGTCGAGCGTTGCACATCGCGTGCCGATACATCGTTCACAATGGTGTACCCGTAGACATGGTCCCGCCACGCCGCAGCGGAAATGCGGTAACCACCCTTCCCGATCACGAAAGCAAATTCGGCCTCATAGTCGGGCTCAGCAGAGTTCTTGGGCAACACGATCGCCTCCCCCGGCCCAATAATCGCTTTCTGCAGCTTGAAGAAAACCACGGGCGCCGTTGGCAGCGCCATCTTCGCTTCCCTGGCGTGATCGCGGTAGTTCAAGCCGATGGCGAAGACGCGCGGCGGGTTTGAAAGCGGCGCGTGCAGGCGCACCTCGCTGAGCTTATGGCCTGGGTACGCGCCCACCTTGTCGACTGAGGCAAAGCCCGTGGCGATGGCTGCCAGCGTATCCGGATAACCGGCCACCGTGAGATCGACAACCAACCCGGCCCCCTCGATGAGCGCACCGGGATGGATCCTGCCTCCGCCGACAGAAAATGAAACGAGCTTCATGGATGACTCCTCAATATTCAGCCTGTGTGACGCTGGTTCTAAGCAGCCGTCCAGCCGCCGTCGATGGTCAGCAGGGAGCCGCTTACGAATGCGGCCTCGTCCGATGCCAGATAGCGAATTGCCGACGCAACTTCTTCGGGCCGGCCGAGCCGCCCGATGGGTTGGCGAGCGCTGAGTTCCGCTCGCGTCTCTTCCTTGGTTTCTCTGTGGAACTTCTCCAGGTAGCCTTCGACAAACGGCGTTTGTACCGTGCCGGGGCAGACCGCGTTGACACGAAGGGTCTTGGGATACTCGACGGCGAGCTGGCGCGTCATCGCAACCACAGCGCCCTTGCTGGCGCAGTAGGCGAAACGCTGCCTGATGCCGACCAGCCCGGCGACCGAGGCAACGTTGACAATCGCCCCCACCGGCCTGTCGCCCCTGGTCGCTAGCAACAGGGGCAGGAAAGCACGCGTGACCATGTAGACGCCGCGAACGTTGACATTGAACAAGCGGTCGAAGTCTTCGGGCTCGGTGGCCTCGATGGAGCCCACATGCCCGATCCCGGCATTGTTGACGAGGATGTCGAGCCGGCCGATCTCGGCAACCGCGCCGGCAATCGAGTCGGTGCTGGTGACATCGAGGCAGAGAGCCTTCGCCGAGCCGGTCTGAACGGCCAGCGCCTCGGCCGCCGCCAAATTGACGTCGGCAATCCAGACAAATGCGCCTGAGCGCACAAATTCTCTCACTGTGGCTTCGCCAATCCCGCTTGCTCCGCCTGTAACGAGGGCAATGCGGCCGTCAAGCCGGAAAGAAGGATCTGATTGGGAGGAATCACTCACAACGGTATATCCGAAAGTTTGTTTCGAAGGCCAAGTATAGCGCGGACCCAGGGCATGCAGCAGTGACCCGGTCTATCTCCTTTTGCGTTTCTCGTTCTGGGCCGCCCGTAGTTTCACGATCTTCTTCACCAGTGCCATAGGCGGCGGGTTTTCAAGTGGGAACTGAATGGTGCCTTTCGCCGTTTTGTACGCCTTCAGCTCCTCACGCAGATCGGCGACAAGCTGGGCGTTCATTGGGAACAGGCTGTAATGCTCTTTGAACGCTCCATAACAGACCAGCGCACCGCAATAACGAAAGCCCGGCATGCCGTAACTGATACATTCTTCCGCTTCGCGCGGAGCAGCAGAGCGGATGATCTGCCTTAGCCGCCCTAGTCGCAGACGCTCAGTTGCCGGAAGCTTGGTCAGGTAGTCGTCCACGGCCTTCGCTCCAGCAGGTTCTTTTCCTGCCGGACCTCGTCTTGCCTGCATGGCTTTAACTCCGTGCCCCCGCAATCGCATTCAAATAGGCCCGCGCCGCTTCGGTGACAATCTCGGGCTTTCCGGCATCGATGGCTTCGAGATTCACCAGGTCGCCGCCCACCCCAACAGCCCGCGCTCCAGCCTTGATATAGCTCTCGGCATTTTGTAGGGTCACTCCCCCGGTCGGTATCAGCTTGAGATGCGGGAACGGCGCCAACAAAGCCTTGAGATAGCTGGCCCCGCCTACGGCAGAGCAGGGAAAGATCTTCACGAAGTCGGCGCCCGCGTTCCACGCCGCAATCGCCTCCGTGGGCGTAAGCGCGCCTGGGCACGAGACTTTGTCGTTGGCCTTGGTCACACGGATGACATTGGGATGCAGGCTCGGGCTGACCACGAACTCCGCCCCCGCATCGATGGTGGCCTCCGCCTGCTCGCCGGTTGTCACCGTGCCCGATCCCAACAAGAGCTTCGAGCCGTATTCGTTTTTCAGTTCGCGCAGCAGGTCGATGGCCCCCGGCACCGTCATGGTGACTTCAACGATGGTCACGCCGCCGGCGACCATCGCCTCAACAACGGCGCGCCCCTGCGCGACACTCTTGGCGCGCAGCACAGGTATCAGCGCAACACGTTCGATAATTTCCTGCGTAGTTTCCGACATGGGTCCTTTCCAGTGGCGAGCTCCACCCGGTCAAGTCCTTAACCGTTAGCTCTCGCTGCCTCTCTGCTGATCGAAGGCGCTCGTTCTCCCGAAAGCGAAGCTGATAGTTAAAGGCTGACAACGAATAGCTGTTTCACCGCGCAATCCTTGCCGACCCGCCTTTCATCAGCTTTTCAACCTCGGCCAGTGTGGCCATGCTCGTGTCGCCAGGGGTCGTCATGGCCAGCGCTCCATGGGCCACGCCGCACTTTACGGCCCACTCAATCCCATTTCCTGCCAGCAACCCGTAAATCAGCCCGGACGCGAAGCTATCGCCTCCGCCCACGCGATCGAGAATGTCGACGTCGCGTTGTGGCACATGCACGATATTGTCCCCGTAAAGCGCAATCGCGCCCCATGCGTTGCGGCTCGCGGTCTGCGCGGTCCGCAGTGTGCTGGCTACCAGCTTCAAGTTCGGATACCCGGCAGCGACCTCCCGCAACATCTCTTCGTAGCCGGCGATGGGCAACTCCGCAAAATCCTCGCCCACGCCTTTTGCGGCAATGCCGAGCATGGCGGAAAAATCCTCTTCGTTCCCCAGCAGCGCGTCCACTTTGCCCACCAGCCCGCGATTCACCTCCTGCGCCTTTGTCTTGCCGCCGATCGCTTTCCAAAGCGATTCGCGATAGTTCAGATCGTAAGAGATCGGAGTACCGTGCCTTCGCGCCGCATCCATCGCCTCCGCGGCCACCGCTGCCGTTGAAGCGGAGAGCGCGGCAAAAATTCCGCCGGTGTGAACCCATCGCGAGCCATTACTGCCGCCGAAGATCCATTCCCAGTCGAAATCGCCCGCCTTCACCTGGCTGATTGCCGTGTGGCCGCGATCGTTGCACCCCACGGCAGCGCGTACGCCATAGCCGCGCTCGGTAAAGTTCAGGCCGTTGCGCACCGTCCGCCCCACGCCGTCATAGGGAACCCAGCGGATAAGCGAAGTGTCGACCCCGCCTTGCAGAATGAAATCCTCAACCAGGCGGCCGACGGGATTGTCTGCGAGCGCCGTAGCAATCGCGGTGCGCAGGCCAAAGCAGCGGCGCAGGCCGCGTGCCACGTTATACTCGCCGCCGCCCTCCCATACTTGAAACTGGCGCGTGGTGTGGATGCGCCCTTCGCCGGGATCGAGTCGCAGCATCACCTCGCCAAGGCTCAGGCAATCCCACCGGCGCGCGGAATTTGGAATCGAGATTGAATTCATGGTCAATCCCTAATCTAGCGTATCGGGTTCGCTCCCAGCCGTGATGCCGCAACCGGACTCCGGCAAGAGCAATCATGTACATTGAATGTGATTTCCATGTGGGCTCGAAGGGAAAGGCGATCCAATGGCTGAGACACGCAAGTTGAGAATGGGCATGGTTGGGGGAGGGCCGGGCGCTTTTATCGGGCCTGTACACCGCATTGCGGCGGAGCTGGATGGAAAGATCGAGATTGTCGCCGGCGCCTTTTCTCAATCTCCTGGACGTTCTCGTGAGGCGGCAGGGATGTACCACATCGAGCCCGCCCGCGCCTACGCTAACTATCAGGAAATGATTGACTCCGAACGTAAGAGGGCCGACGGGATCGATTTCGTCGTCATCGTGACTCCGAATCATCTGCATCTCCCCGTGGCCCTAGCCGCTTTTGAGGCCGGCCTTCCCGTGATGAGCGACAAGCCCGCGACCGCCACCTACGATGAGGCGCTGAGGCTCGAAGCTGCCGTCACGAAAAGCCGCCTGCCCTACGGATTAACGCACACCTATGCCGGCTACTCCATGATCCGCGAGGCTCGGGCAATGTGTGCCTCGGGCAAGCTCGGCAAGATACGCAAGGTCGCCGTGGAGTATTTTCAGGGCTGGCTCACCCGTCCACTCGAAACAGGCGGACACAAGCAGGCCGAGTGGCGCACCGATCCCGCGCGCAGCGGCCGCGGCGGATCGATCGGCGATATAGGCACCCATGCCTTTCACCTGCTCGAATATGTCAGCGGCCTCCAGGTCACTGCGATCAACGCTACCCTGCGCTCCGTGGTTCCCGGTCGAAGGGTCGACGATGACTGCAACGCATTTGTGCGGATGAACAACGGAGCGGCAGGAACGCTGGCCTGCTCCCAGGTGGCAGCCGGCGAGATCAACAATCCCAGTCTCCGCATCTATGGCGAAATCGGCTCGATCGACTGGCGTCAGATGGATCCGAACCGTCTGAGAGTCAGATGGCTCGACAAGCCGGAAGAGATTTACCACGCCGCGGCAGGTTATCTGAGCAGCGATTCGTTGTCGGTAACGCGAACTCCCTCCGGACATCCTGAAGGCTACCTCGAGGCCTTCGCTGTTCTCTATCGCGAGTTCGCCGACGCATTGCAGTCATGGAAGCAGGGAAGCGCGAACCCGCTGCCGGCCACCCTCCCGGGCATCGAGGCCGGCGTGCGCGGCATGAAGTTCATTGACCGAGTCATCGAGAGCAACAACAAAGAAGGCTGGGTTGAGTTCTAGCCTCAAGCTGCCGGTTACTTGCTACGAGCTTTTCATGCCGTAGCTCGCGCCCGCTGCTAAGGAGAATCACGATGAAGACCATCAAAGGTCCTGCACTTTTTCTCGCTCAATTTGCCGGCGATCAGCCGCCCTACAACACGCTCGAAGGCATGGCGGGCTGGGCTGCTGGATTGGGTTACGTGGGCATTCAGATTCCTACGTGGGATCAAAGGCTCTTCGACCTGAAACGCGCCGCCGAAAGCAAGTCCTACTGCGAAGAGGTTCTCGGCATCGCGTCTCGTGCCGGGCTCAAGGTTACTGAGCTCTCAACCCACCTGCAAGGGCAGCTGGTCGCAAGCCATCCGGCCTTCGACACATTGCTCGACGGCTTTGCGCCGCCCGAGATTGCCGGCGATGCCAAGGCCAAGGCGGCATGGGCCACCCAGCAGCTGCTGTGGGCGGCGAAGGCCAGCAAGAACCTCGGCCTCACCGCGCACGCCACATTCTCCGGTGCGCTGGCGTGGCCGTTCTTCTATCCGTGGCCGCAACGCCCCGAGGGATTAATCGACGAAGCCTTCCGCGAGCTCGCGGCACGCTGGCTGCCCATTCTGAACGCCTTCGACGAAGCCGGAGTCGACGCCTGCTTCGAGCTTCATCCCGGCGAGGACCTGCACGACGGCGCAACCTTCGAGCGCTTTCTCTCCGCCGTCGGCGAGCACAAACGCGCCAACATTCTCTACGATCCCAGTCACATGATCCTGCAGCAACTCGATTACGTGGCCTTTCTCGACCTCTATCACGAGCGCGTGCGAGCGTTCCACGTCAAGGATGCCGAGTTCCGGCCCAGTGGTCGCGCCGGCGTCTACGGCGGCTACCTGAACTGGATCGACCGGCCAGGCCGCTTCCGCTCGCTCGGCGACGGCCAGATCGACTTCACCCAGGTCTTCAGCAAGATGGCGCAGTACGACTACCCAGGCTGGGCGGTCGTCGAGTGGGAGTGCTGCATCAAGCATCCCGAGGTGGGCGCGGCCGAGGGCGCGGTCTTCGTGCGCGATCACATCATTCGTGTCACCGACAAGGCCTTCGATGACTTTGCCGGCACCGGCGCCGACGCGGCACGCAATCGCAAGATCCTCGGGATCTAAGCCGGGCGGCCTCGATCCCAATGAGCCCTCCGGATCAACATTTTAAGCGGGCCGAATTGGACCAGCGAATCCGGCAGCTACGCCCGCGTAGCGATGCCGTCGTTGAGCTATTGCTCTTCGGCGCGGAAATCACCGATGTTGGCTCTTCATCGCCACTTTGCGTGCGATCCACTCGAAAAAGCAGGACAGAGCAGTACCAACGCACAGCCACATTAGTGTTCCAAATATCGTCAAGCGTAAAGGGCTAAGTATGACAAAATTGCACGGAGTGCCTACGAATACTTGCAAAAACACGAGCGGGAGGTCAACCACCGAAAATCGCATCCACAACCAATCACTGTCGAATTGAGCTACATAGGCACACAGGCACAGATGTATCATCGGTAATACCGCAATTCGAATCGCTCGCCCCCAATATCTCATTCCACCCTCCTTTTGTTTTTGGCACTTGCAGGAAGGATCGTTCGGACCTTCACGGCGCGCCTGTGTCGCCACCCAAGCCAAGAGCTTCCGGGGCCGGGGGAATATGAATACGCGTTTCGCGTTCCATCTGGCGAAAATCTGAAGCCTGGATTGAGTTGACAGTTATTACCACGGATCGTCATATCCTTCTCTTGCGTGCGAACCACCCGTAAAGGAATGACAGCGCGGCACGCAATCGCAAAATCCTCGGGATCTAAGCCGGTGACGGACGGTTTCGCCGTAACAATGCCCGGTCGCCGCCGGGGCAAGCTAAGCGGGAAGCCCCTTAATCTCTAGCGGCGTGAGTTCGTGCGTTCGCACGTTTAGTATGTACGGCACGGATTGCACAGGCCTTTTCTGCCAGTTCAGGCGCCATTTCAGGAAGACTGCGGTCTTTCCGTTGGCAGATATGCTAAGGCCCGTGGCGTAGCCGTTTCCTTGGGTTAGCCTTTCCACTGCGCCGCTGGAGATATCCATCCTGTATACGTCGTAGTCGAACCCGCTCTTTCCGTTGCTGGCCGCCATGAAAAGAAGGCTTTTCCCATCGGGCGTGAGGTTGGGAGACTGAAACACCGGACCGCTGCTTGGCTCTCCAGGAACGTGTGGGTGAAGGGATATTTCCGGCTTCTCAGGATGGTCCAACGAATAAACCGCGATCTCCGGAAACCCGTCGGTTGACTCCGTCATGACCACCATCCGTTTTCCGTCGGGCGAGACGGAAAGAGGCGAAACATTATAGAAACCCTCCCGCGTAAGCTGGCGCACGTTTTGCCCATCTGCATCGGCTGAGTAAAAGTCCCATTCATGGGGATGACGCTGCGCAACCGGCGAATAGTTGCCGTAGTAAGCAAATCTGGCAAAAATGATCGTCTTGCCATCGACTGAAAATACAGGCAAGAAGTCGCCCTCTCCGGAAGACGGCCACACGTGTGGATTGGAGCCGTCAACGTTCCGGGTAATGATGCTGAAAGGCTTTCCGGGGCCGGGGGAATATGAATACGCAATTCGCGTTCCATCTGGCGAAAACGTCGGGCTCGATTCACCGCCAGTCTTCGCGTCGGTCAGTCGCGTCGCATTCCCGGAGGCCACATCAACTTTGTAGAGGAAGGCAGATGTCTCGTTTTCAAGATCGATCACAAGCAACTTGCTATCCGGAGAGATGGCGACCGACTCAATTCTGGCAGAAGGAGACCGATGGCACCCCAGTATAGATAGGAGGATTGCGAGCAACAACCCGTCGAAAAGCAGAGACCGCAGAGACTTATTCACAGCCATCCTTCCTTTGACTGCAGATTCGCGTCCTCCCAGGGCCGCTGTCTGTGACGTCCGCGACAGCGTTTTTCTCGCCGTGACAAGCCATAGGGTGACTACCCGTTGGAAAGGACTGCTAGGCCAAGGGTCAGTCGTGGGTTTCGATCGGCGACGCCACTGACCCCGGCGGAACGATGCCGTACTTCACGTCGAGAAACTCCTGCAACTCCACCGGGAGCAGTGCGGCCAGCTCCTGCCATGTCAGCACCTTCAATCGAACCCGCATCGCCGCTTCCTTCACCGCCGCCATCACACTGAACCACTCTTCGCGCAGGTCGGGCCGGCGTTCATCGTGCAGCACGCAGAAACTGCAACCCGTCGCGTGGGCGGCCAAAACACCTCGTATGAGCTGATAGCTCGCGTAACCCGGTTCTCCCGGCGGCCGAAAGATCGCGTCCACATTCGAAAAGCTTTCCGGGTCCCCGACCTCGCTCTCAAATTCTTGCGAAGCCTCTTCGGGGAACTCGCTCGCCCGCATCCATCGTGCAGTCGGAATCTCAACACGTGGCAGCATTTCGCGCTCGAAAACCTGATCGAAGTCGCGATAACCCTCCACGATCGCAGCGGCGCGCGTCTGAAATCCTACCTCCGTCAGTTTTGCCTCAACCAGCAACGACCCAAGCCGCATATCAACCTCGGTGCGATCGAATCGCCCGTTTGCCAGCGGCACCCGCGCCTTCCACCCAAACAGCGGCTCTCCCTCAGATTCAACCCCTAGCGCGCCCCGAATCTCGCCGGACTCCGTTACTCCCGGCGCGCAGAAGACGTTCATCAGCAGAGCATCGGAGCTCATTGACGAGTCCAGCTCGCGCCACCGCCTTGCCGGATCGAGCCGAGGCTTTGGCAGCGACCGCGCAGCCTGTGCATGGATCTTGTCAAATCGCCTCAACCACTCCGGCCGCGTGCAGATGGCTTCGTAGGCAGGCTCAAAAAAATTGCCATGGTGGCCTTCTTCTGGCTCGTAGACGATCACCGGAGCGCTGCCATAACTCTCCACATGCGCTCGGCCGCGCGCATAGTCGCGATTGCGAAGGATGAGCTCCTGCCGAAGTTGGCTTGCGTACCAGGCCACCTGAACCGCCATAGAAAGCAGCCTACACCGCTCGCTACGTCAGCACCGGAATGTCGGTGACGCCGGCCAGGCCAAAGACACGGCGATAGCGTTCGGCCTCATGCGGATCGCCCAGCGCTTTGGAGAAGTTGTCGGAAAGCTTCACGGCCGGCCTGCCGTCCACCTCACTCAATTTGCACACCAGGCTGACCGGATTGAAAATATCTCCACCTTGAGGATCGCAGTTGCGAAAATCGTTGGTCAGCAGCGTTCCCCAGCCCGCGCTGAAACGTACACGCCGGTCCGGAACCCACCTCGACGCATCGTGAAAATCGCTGCCCGAGCGAAAATCGTCAGGTGTTGCGCCATTCAGAATCGTTCCGGCAAAGTAAGCATGCAGGCCCAGAATCTGCTCCACATCCAGCGCGTCGGAAGCAATCAAGCGCTTCTGCCTCGGATCGCGGCCATTCCGCTCCAGCCAGGCAATATACTCATCGCCCGCAACGTAGGCGTCTTTGCTGTCGATGCGTTGCCCTGTCCAGTTGGCCACCCAGTCCGGTGCGCCGCGCAAAAACTGCGTCGTCCCGAAGGTGTCGGGCAGCAGGATAAGCAACTCGCCCTGGTAGCTTTGCTGCCATAGCTCCAGCAGGCGGTATTGTGACCAACGCAGTTCTTCGTCATCGCGGGCCAGCGCCGCCATCGCCATGGGCAGTTCGTGACCGTTGGTGCCGATGGCCTCAAGATCGTGCTTGTACGCCAGATACGCATTTGACGTGCCGCTGAAGCTTTCGCCTAGAGTGTCGCGCATGGCGTTTACAACATACTCGTGCCACAGGAAGCTATGCCGTCGGCGCGTTCCAAAATCGCTGATGCTCAGGTCGGGAACGCCGCGCAGCCGCTCCATCTTCTCCCAAAGCCGCGTCTTCGCGCGCGCGTAAAGAATGTCGAGCTCCAGCTCGCTCAACCGCTTCATCCCCGCTCGAGTCCGCAACTCACCAATCTGGGCGAGCGAATAAATCTCCCACATCGTCGTTGCGGTCCACAGCCCTTCGAAGCGCAGATTGATCTGGCCGTCCTTCACCGTCAGCTCGTAGTCGGAAAGCCTGAAACTTCGTTCGAGCCAGTCGAGGAAAGCAGGCTCAAAGATGCCGCGCCTGCCGTAGAACGTGTTGCCCGCCAGCCACACCAGCTCCGATTTGTGGAAGCGGAGCGCCCGCGTGGCCTCAAGCTGTTCGCGAAGCCGCTCGATGGAAAAGGCCTCGCTCAGGCGCACCGAATGCGAGCGATTAATCAGGCTGAACGTGGCGCGCGTCTCAGGAAAATGCTTCCAGATGAACTGAAGCATGAGCAGCTTGTAAAAATCGGTGTCGAGCAGGGATCGGGTGATGGGATCCATCTCCCAGTTATGGTCGTGCGCGCGTCTGGCCAGGTTCAGAATCACGGCACAGTCAGTTTACCAGCCATAGTTTTGGCCACACCGCCCGCCGCAATCGCGCCTGCAACTGCGAACATCGAAATTAGGAACTGCATCTGTACCGCGATGTATACTGGCGCCGCGCCCGAGAGGCAGAGCCGGAGATTCAGTCGGCGAAATCCATCCGTGGCGCTGCCCCAGGGGCAAGAACGGAGTACGACATGCCCGGCCTCGAGAAGTGGTTGGCAGGCGGCATCCTGATCAGTGATGGCGCGTGGGGAACACAGTTACAGGCTCACGGTCTGCCTGCCGGGACCATTCCCGATACATGGAACCTGACGCATCCCGAACAGGTTCGGGCCGTGGCGCGCGCGTACGTTGAGGCGGGGAGCCAGGTAATCCTCACCAACAGTTTCCGTGCCAACGCAATCGCCATGCATTCGACTTCCGCGGAAACTTTGGACGCCATCAATCGCGCCGCCGTTGCCCTCTCCCGGGAAGCCGCCGCTGGCCGGGCTCTGGTCTTCGCATCCATCGGTCCTGCGGGCAAGATGCTGGTCTCGGGTGAGGTGAGCGCCGAAGAGCTGACCGCGGCATTCACCGCGCAGGCCCTGTCGCTTGCTGCCGCCGGAGCTGACGCGCTTCTCGTCGAAACCATGAGCGACATTGAAGAGGCGCAGATCGCCGTACAGTCGGCAAAATCCCCGGGGCTTCCCGTCATCGCCTCATTCGCATTTGACTCGGGCAAGAACAAGGACCGAACCATGATGGGCGCAACGCCCGAGGCCGTTGCTGCCGCCATGGTCGCGGCGCGCGCCGATGGCGTAGGCGCCAATTGCGGTGTCGGCGTGGATTTTTCCGTGCCCATTTGCAGCCGCCTCCACGCGGCCTGCGACTTGCCCATATGGATCAAGCCCAACGCGGGACTGCCAGTGGTTGAAGGCGCGGAGATTCACTACACGACAACCGCCGAGTACTTCGCATCGCATTTCGCGGCGCTGCGCGACGCCGGCGCGTCATTCTTGGGCGCATGTTGCGGCTCGACGCCGGAATTTGTTCGTGCTTTGGTGGCTGAACGCGCCGTCGTCACAACCGCCCTGCGTGCCGATCGCCAGGCTTGACGAAGGGAACTTCGCTCGCTTCCTCTCTTTCGCGTCACTTAGCTTCAAATTGCACGTTGTTCCCATTCTTGTGAGCGGCCCAGGTCCTCCCCGGCGCCAGAGGGGCAAGCGGCACTCCATTCCGGATCACCTGCGTCGGCCCCTTCGGGTCGATGATCGCGTCGTAGCGGTCACCCATCCATTTCTGGTTCCGAACGTAGACCTTGAAAGGCATTTGGCTGGGTACGATGTTCAGGTCCTCTCCCGCCCAGGTGTGCAAGCCCGCGACTTCAGGAAAAAGCAGCGTGTCGAGGGTGGTGTGTCCCATAATGCGCACTGAACCGATCGGGTGTTCGCCCGGCGGATCCGCCTTCGGATCGACGTTCTCCGGCACAATGGGCCCGTAATTGGCATGGATCGCGCGCGCCAGCCAGTCGAAGCCCTCTTCTCCGTGTCCGGAACGCGCCAGGGCGATGCCTATGTAGCCGAAGATTCTGGGCCACGCCGGACCGCGCCAGTACCCACCCCAGTTTGGAGTATCGAAGGCCAGAGTCG
>Ga0335069_10002002_pt1 | contig 31927 bp, 68 predicted proteins | sample Lox_Sample_11_FD_206714 | JGI IMG/M metagenome (GOLD analysis project Ga0335069, IMG submission 206714) | Soil microbial communities from Loxahatchee National Wildlife Refuge, Florida, United States - Lox_Sample_1.1 | ecosystem: Environmental > Terrestrial > Soil > Wetlands | place: USA...
CAAATATCGTTTGTAATTAGCGTTGGTTAACTTCCAAATTCCGCCATAGGTTTGTAAATATTTCATAAGCTTCGCCTGCCAACCTTATCGCGTTTGCGCATAGCTGCAACACGTGCTTTTACAGCCTTCTGGGCAGCTAACTTTTTTGTATTCACGTGTTTTTGAAATACAACAGTGCCGCCTCCGACAACTACGACGCTTGGGGTTGCTTGTAATGTATTTGAGGAACGACAGAATACGCTGCGAATGTCATTTTCATGCAGCCATGCACGAACGCTACCGTACCAGTTGATCGGCGCGCTGCAGTTAAAGCAAACTTTCTTAACCTGATATATTTCAGGTGTAATCATTGGGTGCTGTATATTCATGCTCTCCTCATCGCCAATTACATGGACAATAGACGCATTCCATGTAATCGCAAGTACCACAGTGAAAACATTTATCGTTTCCGCCGCTGCCATTGTTCTTGCCTTCTTTGCACCGTGGACACGATATATCATTTCTATTTACATCGTTATCCGGATGCGGGAATGGCGGCGGGGCAAGCGGAATCAGCATCGAAATGCTGACTTCCCGAATATCATCTTCGCCGTCTGTGAAGAAGTTTACGCATGCTGTAAAGTTTGGATCGATGCCAAGACCTTGCGGCTTAACAACTTGTCCAATTAATTCAAGTTTTTTGTGTAGAACATGCGTTCCTACTTTCAAAGTAGCCATTTTTGTGCCTTTTCGAAGAGATTTTGCGAGGAATTAAAGGCGTGTAGCCCTTCGGTATGAACAAACAGTAAATACGTTTGGACTATGTCTAGTCTTTACGCGCTATGAACCACTCGTGGATGAACACATCTGCTTTTACAAATTAAAACCACGAAACAATTCAGGCAACCGATATTTGGCACACCCAAACTTAAGCTAATTCAAATTGGTAGGTATCAATTACTTCATCGAGATACGCGCCTGTAACAGTGAATTCATTCTGCAAGTCTCGAATCTTGTTTCGCACCTTAACGTTAACCTCTTTGATATTTTCGTGCGCTTCACGGAGCGAAGTCAATTTTCTATCCAGATCCTTAACTTTATCCTCGGCAGCTAGACGCATCCGTAGATTTTCTGCTGCTTGCTCCTGCGCATTTTGTAATCGTTCTTTATCTTTTTCCCAAAGTCTTCGAGTTGATTGCACTTCTCTATTCAACTCGTCGATCTTTCTCTGCTGATCGTCGGGAACAAGATTTATCTCTTGACGCGTCAAGCCTTCTTCCGCAAAGATGAACTTTGTTGATCTAGTATAAGCCCACATACAACGAATTGGATGAGTGCAAGGCCACTGAATTAGTTTTGTTGCGTGGTACTGTTCGTGCCACCAATCAAATTCTGGCCACGGGTGCTCTTTGCCATATTCCTTACTTGGCTCTGTTAGCACCCGCTGGCCATCTACTGGAAGGTCTGGATCCCAGCCATCGGCAACTTTCTCCATCTTCTTTGTATGGCATTTCGGGCATTCTTTTGGAGGAGATGCGATCTGGGTTGTACCCACAATTCCGAACGCAGCATTTACTCTGAATCCGCAACTTGGGCATTTTTGTTGAAATTGCATGTATGACATAAAATTTTTACTTTCCGTTAAGTTGAGTCAAATTGCATTGTTCTACTCCTTTCCGTTAGTGCATATGTCCGACGTGGAGGTTGACGGATTCAATCCTGGCGGCGAAGCCTTCTTCATAATGTTGCATGATTGGTTGCTGAGTAGGCATTATCATGCAAACTTTAGCTCCGCAAGAGGGACATTCGAGCATATCGCTGCTCCATAATTGATATGGAATAACTGTACCTTCATGCCCCTCTGTCATCTCCACGATCTCTGCGCCCACTTTTGCTGGGCGCATAAACACTTTACAGCTAACGCATGCTAGCATTTTATATTAACTCCTTCGAAAGGACAAGTGGGTTAATGCCCGTTTAGGAACGCGCGACGTATTTTCCGTAAATGCTTTCTGACGCGCGCTGCATTTTCAGGAAGTTGTGTCCAGTGCGGATGCTTCGCATTGTAAGCACGGCGCGCAGTTTTCTTGCTCGCAACTTTCTGCTCCTTGCGCGTTTTTGCCCAGCGTGCCTTCTGCGCAAGCGAAATGCTCTTACGCCCCGCGGCCGACAGTTTTCGTTTCGTTGGGGTTGAGTGAAAAGCTTTTGCAAGCTGAGCTTCGAAATCGGCGCGCGGAGCGGCTTCTCCAGAAGTATGCTGCATTGAAACAACAATTCCGGGGAATGTGAGGTTGATGTACTCTCCCAGCTCATGTGCAGCCTTTGCCAGGAGAGCGTTTTTTGCTTGAAGTGAATTGATGGTCGTTATGTTGTCCATCACTTCAGCATCAATCTGCGCAAGCATTGTTTTTACACTATTTCGTTCCATTGTTCTCCTCATCTGGTTAGTTTTCTGCTTCTTTCTTCACTGCTTTCTTTGCTGATTCAATACTACCGTACACCTTAAGCTTACCAGAGCTTTTTGCTTGCTCCATTAAGTCTTTTGCAATTATGCTGTACTGTTGATTAACTCCACAAAACCCGCCGTCTGTAACAAGCCAGCGCGGAGCTTCTTGTTTAAGCAACCACATTATTGCAGGAAGATCAATCGAATTCCCTCCCCGATGATAAGGAGTTTTAGGTTCGGCAAATATTCTACCTTTTTCAGCAAAAACAACTAAATCTCCTACAGGATTAGAAGCATCGTCAGTTCCAGAATAATAAGCAATGGTTCCGAATGGAATGAATTCCATAAATTCTGCCAATGCTTCGTTAGTTAGATGCATACTTCCCGAAGCATCAATCAGAATCGTACCGCCATTACTATGCTTTATATCTCTTTCAAAAATTCGAGTCATAACAGGAGAGACAGCAGCAGACGCGAGTCTGCTTGCACGAGGACGAATGCCAGTAGTTAACAATTTAATGTCTTTGCCAACTTTAACATACTTCATAGTATCCATATTCAGTTTTCTGATTGTCATTTTTGGCGGAGGCCCATCACTTACAGGAGGTTTCTTCTCGCCAAAGTGATCGAATAGTTTATCAAACTTAAAGTTTGTAGACCACGCTTTTTCTGTATCTTCAACCGAACACTCTATTTCTTCTTGTTCAAAACCTGCAATATTAGAATCGTCGTTTGAATCACCAATTTGAGTTTCTTTGCTGCCCAAAGGGGAAGACATCCACGATGACTTTTTATCATCGGTATTTCCCTTTCCAGGCGTATAATCCTTATCTTGTGATTCCATTAACTTTTTCAGCCTAGCGACAGCACTTGTTCTGTCATGGTTCTTCACAAATTCAAGAATTTCTTTGAAAGCAGTGCTGACGCTCTGCTGAAATATTCTGGATAATGATTCATGTGCAAGAGATAATTCTCGTTGCGCATGTCTGCTATCTTCCGTGTCGCCCAGGATCGACGTTGCGCGAAGAGCAATATGTACAGCCTGCTCAATCGAAGCAGGACGTTCGTTATGCACTTTCGCAGTAATCCTTCTAAGATCAAGGATTGCCGTACATAATTCTTCCCTGCGTGCTTGGCCATCCAGGTTTGCATGATTTGTATGCATGAAAGCATCTTCGACTGCATAGGCAGCCGAAGACCAGCCTTCACGCTTTGCGTACAAGGAATGTAACGCAAGATTCAGCCTGATAGTGCGAGAATACGCGCTTTCCAACGTAGGAATGTGAGCAGTTTCGCCCACGATCTTGTCTTGCTTGCTTTGACTATTTTCCCGGACAGCAATTTTGCTGCTTGTCCGAGCAGGCCACAGAGCTACAGGATATTTTTGTTCGTCCATTGGTGGCTTATCCTTTTGCAGCTGTTGCGAGGACAGAGATTATCTCATCACCAGATTTGCCGAATACGCAGTGAGCAGCAAGCTTTTCGGGGAATAACTTGCTGATTTTCAAGTTGTGAAAGCTGCGCATACGACGAACCGTTGATTTTCCAGTCCAGAGCCAGCGATCTTTCGACAGCGATTTGTAATAATTCTTTACTGCTGCTTTTTCCGCGGAAGGTAAATGATCTATTGCTTCTTCGTGCGGAGTTACTGCTACTAACACAGCATCAAATCTGTCAATTAATGCTTCTGGCAGGACTGAAATATTGCTATTCGTTGTTGCAACGACACCATACCCATTTGATGCATCTACCATTTCGCCTGTAGGTAACATCACTTGAGGCTTATCGTCCATGATAGCATACGCGAGAGACTGAATCTCTGGGGGCATTTTGTCAATTTCGTCAACAAGAATTCCCTTGCCGCTCTTCATAGCTCTTGGAACAGGGCCATCGACCCATTCTGTTACAGCAGATTTGTCTTCTTCCTTCTTCTTGCGTAGCTGGAAACAACCAAGAAGATCTTCAACAGCTGTTCCCTCAGTCATTGTTACGCGAAAGTTTGTTTCTAACAGCCGCTGCGCCGTTGTGGACTTACCGGTTCCCGGAGGACCAGCAATAAGAATACGTTTTGTTCCGTTTTCTCTAATATACCACAACGCCTGCAATATATCCCACCAAGCCGCGTTTGCTGTTAGAACTTCCGGTTTAGGCTGCCGTCTACGAGAGACAGCGTCATTAAGTGACAACGTTACCATTTCAATGCTCCTATCGTATAACTGGGATAACATTGAATGGCCTTTCTGGATGATACTGCGCTCCTTATAAACCACGTAAACCTCTCCCACATCTTTTGTATTTGTTTTATATTGTTGATGATGATGTACACAACAGAACTAGCGTTCTATCTGTGTAAAGATTTTGATTGACTTAAGCAGTTTTTTGGGCTTCAGCGTATGGTCGTGTAGAATACTAAGTTGCTCTTCGGAAAAATCAGTTTTGCTTTGGATATCAAGCCTCATTAGGGTAGAATACTAAGCTGCTAATGCTTCCTCAACTAAAGCGCGCAGTTCTTTGATTGGCACTTGCATGAGTTTTAATAATTGGATTGCGTTTTTGATCTTTTGTTTTTCTTGCTCAATCATCAAATCTTGTTGCGCTTTCGTTGCATCTCCGATATAAATACCTGCACGAATTGCATGTGTTCTTTGCCCCCGTCCGACATCAAATCTTGATGGATCTTCCTTTGATGGTGCAAATCTAAATGCAGTAACAGCATATAAATATCGCTGCGCGACCAAGTATACTCCAAATGCTTCTAACTGGTCATTCGAATATAATGCATGGCACGCTTTATCAAATTTCTTACCATTGTGTTTCTTATCCCATATTAAGAAATTTTCAGGATTAATTTTAATATCATTTGCAGAAGCGAATTCAATGAATTCTTTACCGAATGCGTGAGTTATTCTTTGCGTTCGTTTGCGGGTTTTTGTTAGCATTTGTCTCCCTTTAGATCATAGCTTCAGTGGGCATCATATTCGGCTTGGATCGTATAACTGTGGTATGGGCATCATGTGTACCATGAAGTTTTGTATTGGCTTCATTCTCTCGTCGAGCAAAATCTTTCAACTCGTACCTTGGGCATCACGGGTCCGTCGGTAAAACAGTAAAATGGAACTTTTGTTAAACGATAGGTTTGGGCATCAATCACGCCGTGTGTAAAATAGACCTCATCAGCTATTCTTGGGCATCATTTTTCTCGTGAAGAAAAGTTATTCAATTCGTTTCTTGGGCATCATCTCGACTTCGGATCTTAAAGCACCCCTGCAATGGGCATCACTGCGACTGCGGCTAAATCTTTTTTCAAGCTGCTTCAATCAATGGCTTGCCTGCAGCAGCAAGATAGAAACGTTTTAGTATTTCTTTTACGAGTTTTCGTCGCGCTCTTGCATCTACCTGTGCAGCGGATACTTGCTCTTTTTTCGGTTTTGCTGCATTTGCAGCAGTATAAAACGCTTTTGCTTCGTCATAATAAGCGCGCCACGGATTCGCTTTGCGACTTTCAGTTTCAGTCTGCTTAACAATTGTTAAACCTAGATTATACAGTGCTACGCGACCTTTCTGATTCCAATTAGCAGGTTCTCCTGCCACTTTCTTTCGTGCTTTTCCTGAAATGCGATCTACATCCATTCCAAAATACGCCCATAATTTCCCGACGTTCGGGAATCTATCAATATCTTGAATAATGCTCACAATAGAAGCTGCAATTTTGTAGCTATCCTTAAAGCCTGCTACTTTGTTGAAAAGTCTGCAAAGAGGAATTTCTTGCGCAATAGTGTCCAGCTGTTTTTCTATACCAACGAGCATATCTGTTCCGTCAGCTCGTTTCATAATTTCGCCTGTCGAAGTAAATTTTGGATATGTAATGCTTCTCTTCTTCAATTCCCCCATAACTTCGAAATAAGGAGATAGAATGGGATCGTCAGCCATGTCTTCTTTTTCAGGAATCCCCATATTTCGGCCAACCTGCTGAATACGTCTTGAGAGATCGCCCATATGTCGAGTTAATCCATTGTACAACTGGACTGTATAAGTCAGATTTGCTATTTCGGCATTAAATCTAAACTTACGAAACTTTGTTTTGCTTTCATACAAACCTTTCACAATACCTTCTGGCGATAAACCCTTTGCAAGACCAAGATCGTGCCAGTAGGCGTAAACAACATTACCTTCGCCGACAAGTAGTTCTAATGTTTTCAAAAAAGAATCTGATGACGACGTCGAAGTCACGCGAATCTGAGTTCCACGTTTGAGTTCAAGTTTATTCAGCTGTTTTTGAGAAAGCTTATGACATTTCTTACCGTCATAAACATAAGCTGTTAATTCGCGCTTAAAAGTCTCTTTGTTGAAATCAAATGTTTTGTGAATTGCTAATAATTTGCTGTCAAGTTTCATTTTCTAGGTCCTTTTATGGGTATCACGGTCTTAGAATTCAAACATTATCTTCATGGGCATCAAACGGCACATGGGATTTAAGCTCTTCATGGGCTTCACATGGGGTTCTGGGAATTCATGGGTGTGTTGGGCATCAGCCCTCCGATGGGTATCTGGGAAATACGGTTAAATTGGGCATCAGTAACGCATTGGGTACAAGGTTTGCACAGCTAGCTTCCACGCTGGCTTTGGGCATCAGGCGTTTGTTGGGGCTTATCTAAATATATACTCCCTGGGCATCACATGTTGGGTGGAAAATTCTTTTTACTACAAACATTTGTTGGGCAGAAAATTTTTGGGCTTCACAGGGCCATTGGGGAAAACTCCTGTTTATTAGCACTTGTTGGGCAACCGATTTTTGGGCTTCAATCGGTCATCGGGAAAACTCATATTTATTTCAAGCGCCGATTGGGCATCATCTTGTTCACGGGAAATTTACAAGATGGGCATCATTAACTGTTTGGGTACAAAGTTTATATCCGAACGATGGGCGTCAAATGGTTCACGGGAAATTTAAGCGGAACCGAATTCTGGGCATCACCCGTTTCATGGAAAATTCTTTTTGCTACAAAACTCTGTACCAATATAACAACCTTCTTTATCGAAAAGATGCATTCTTCCCGATTCGATAACTTTTAATCCTCCACTTTTATTCTTTTCGATTTTGTAATCATCGGCGATAGTCAACGTTCGTGCTCCTGTATGCATACTATACATTGAGAATGAAGCAGGCGAACGATCAATAACTTGAAATGTTATCATCGATTTTTATCGCGTTGATCTATGTCGGCCTTAACCTGAAGCAACGACCTGTTTTGAAACAAAGACGAAACAATGTTAGAACTGGCTCCGACAGCGCCCGTAGCAATTTTTTCTAAATCCGGGCTGCGGTCCGGATCATCACCAACTTTCCGCCAATAAGAAAATTCTTCTATTGCAATTTGCGTGCATTCTTCACGCACCGCCTCAGCGACTTGCATTAAAGCTGATGCAATAGCTTTTTTTGTCGGTTCTCCGTTGTCATAAAGTTTAGAGAGAATATCAGAAATTTTCAGCAAAGTATCAGAGTTCAATTAACGCCGCCTTTGCTAGTTAATTTTCGAATTGCATCGAGCAATTCTTCGGCTGACTGAACCTTGAGTTCTCGGCAGAGCGCAGTTACAAGCTCGTGCTGGCTAAGGATGTATTGCCTTGCTTCGTGTGGAAGCGGGAGATTGAGGATTTCATTGATGTCCATACTTTGCCTGTGGAATTTGCCAACACTCAGCGTTCCATTTCGTTTTGCCTCTGCAAAGCGCTGAGAAACATCGCAAGGCGCGTATACTTTGTTATCGTTTAGGCTGACATGGCAGAAATTGCATGTTTGGATAGGAATATTCTCCCAGTCAGTAAAATCGTGTCCCAGGCTTTCTGCTGTTTCTCTCCGCTTCTGCTCTAAATCTTCTGCATTCATAAGATGTCCCACCGTATGCGCTTAAAGATTGGAAAGCGCAGTGAAATTGAAGAGGACGCTCCGATCTCGCTTGTTACCTCTTGAAATTTTAGTTCGACTGTTTTGCCGATTAGCTTTCCTTCTTTGTGTAAAGACCAAAGTTCAATTCTGTCGGCGTGTGTTAATCCAGATCCAGCACGAGTCTTGACAAAATATTTCTTCTTTTTGTAAAGAACTTCGCCTTCAAGGATTAACGCACCGAGCATCCCCGCAATAGCGCCTTCACCTTCAGTTACGCCGACAACTTTGAGGTTTGCATCTGTTACAGGTTTAAATTTCAGCCAGCTTGATGTTCGATCAAAACTGTAAGGAGCATCGGGATCTTTGATTACAATTCCTTCCCAGCCCAACTTAACTTGGCGCGCCATTTCTTCTTGAATTTCATCTGGCGTCTGCACCATTACATGCGGAACGAGAACGAGACGATTACTGCCAACGTATCGATTGGCATTGTCTATATACGCTGCTAATGTTCCCTTGCGTGCATGCAGCGGTTCAGCGCATCGTCTTCTATTCCAATCCTGCAGCAGCATAATATCAAAACAATGCAATTTGAGTTTTGCTCGCTCTTCTGCTGAGATACCAGATTGCGAACGCATAATGTGGGCGGTCGTACTCCAGTCTCCTGCCCAGCCTTCGCCGTCTAATACAATATTGTCAAGAGGAAATTGCTTTACTATTTCTATTAAATCATCTGTGTTGTAGTAAGGCTTCGCCTCTCGACTAATCATTACTACATTGCCGGCTTCTTTCAATGTTAAAATACGGAAGCCATCAAGTTTTGGTTCAGCGTAGTGAGGCTTTGAAAGATGTTCGCCTTCCCACGTATCACACAAAGCAGGGGAGAAGATTGGAAATAGCTCAGGCCATGTCTTCTCAAATGTTTTCGTTGCGACTCCGACTTTCAAGTCACGTAGAATTACTCTACTAAGCCAATGCGCATAGAAGGCAGGCATGCCGTCGAGGTAATCATCAAGAATCCTCTTAGCGGCTCCGCCCGTCACAGCACGATCGCGTAATAAATCTAACAGCTTACGCATTCCTTCCCACAAAACATTACATGATTCATCGGCTGCAAGCGTTCGCGGTTCTGCAGCATATTTCTTTGTCGGCGTTGTGTAATAGTTCCAGAAATGATGCGCCGTATATTGCACCATTTCCTTCAATACTTGCGCCGCGATAGGTTCCGCAAGGATCTCATTCCACAGAATTTCTTTTCCCGTTCGGGAAGTTATTTTCTCAATTTCGCTCAGCTTTGTAAGAACTAGGTTGAGGCCAGTCATAAGGTGCCTCTGCGCGCCTGTTCCATCATTTCGTCTTGTTCACGTACGACGCTGCGTCTTTCTACTTTTGATAATCCACGGCGCATGATATCCACAATATTGCAAATATCTTCGAAGTTTTTCACAACGAGATATTCGACTTTACCATTTCGTGGATCGATGCTACGCGAAGGCTGAATAAACACAATCTGAGGATTTACAGTCTTTCCTGGGTATTGTCCAACGCAGTAAACGTAAGGAATGCCCAAATAGGTTGCAATTTGCGCATTGCGTGAATTTGGCGCATAGATGAACCATCCCGTCATATTGTGGTTGTACAGCTCGTCGTCTGCTTGTGTTGATGGAATTGCTTTCTGCATGGTACTTTGTCCTTTCAGATTTGGTATGGAGAGGTTGCGGCGTGGGCTCTCTCCATCTGCGACCCAGTCATCCCGTTATCGTCCTTCGACCCTTCAGACGCAACATGGACGCGGTCCAATGACTGGGACCTCAAAGCTAGCTCGCTTTCTTTTCTGTGCCCATGATTTTGGCAAGACTCTGTTGCAGAGCGGCCATAATATCTTGAACAACAGTTGGAGCTTTTGTTTCGGGTGTTTTCGGTAATGTTCCGCCTTCGAGCTTCGCTTCGATCAATTTCTTCAGCGATTCTTGAAAACCATCCTGATACTTTTCGGGCTCCCACTTGTTTTCGAGAGCTTTGATGTATTGAATGGCAACTTTTACCTGCTTCTGATCCGGTCCTTCGTTAATAACTGCAACCGAATCGCGAACTTCATCGCGATAGTACATTGTATGCAGCATCAGCTTGTCTTCATAAGGGCGAATAATAACTGTATACTCGCGATTATGCATGAAAAGCTTCGCAACGCCATTTACGCCAGCTTCACGCAGAGCTGCTGAAACAAGAACGAATGGTTTCATTCCGCCAGTTGCAGGAGCGACGTGATAGGAAGATTCAAAGTAGACAGGGTCTACGTCGTTCGCTGGAACAAATTCCAGAATTTCGAGGATTTTCGAAGAGGCAGGCTGGATGTTCTTAATTTCATCCGGCTCGATCACAACGTATTCGTTCTTCCTGAACTCGAATCCTTTGACGATATCAGCGCGCTCAAGTTTTTGTCCATCCGCTGAGCAGACGAGTTGCTGTTTCACACGTTTATGGTCGGTGCGATGTAGTTGATTGAAGGACAGACCGGTACTTCTCGCAGCAGCATATAAACTTACCGGGATTGACATTAGCCCGAAAGTCATATGTCCGGACCAAACACTTGTTGCCATATTGCTTCTCCTTTGTTAGTGTCTTAGACACGTTCTGGATTTTGCTAGACGTTCATTCTCAGCCCGTCCTGATCGTACAAGACTCCACAACGATACAAATCGATAATAAATTCTTCTGTTGCTGTCTCAGCAAGCTTAGCTATGTCCACATTCAGAAATATTTCATCGTGTTCAGCACAGGCAACGATAGAAAAGTATTGCCCAGCGTCTGGTCCGTGCTTAATCTTCGGAATTAAATCCAGAGATTCTAACAGGAGAAAAGCGCACAGATCCGGTATATAACTCGGCTTAGGCACGACACGTTCAAATTTCTTGTATTCATCAGTATCTTCTAAGTGCTTAAAGATAGCTTCGACATCGATCATTTTGATGCTCCTCCTAAAACTTTGATCTGCGATTGTGCTCCTCGAAAAGAGTCGTGAATAGAATGAATATCATAGTGATGATGCCAGCCAAGAATAAAAGTCCTAATACTAGAGCAATCCCGCCCCAGAATGGCAGAGTTACCCACCACCATGACCATGTGATTTTGCCCAAAAGCTTGAGCGTTACAAAAATCACGCCAAGGAAACCACAAACTCCTATTCCGCCGCTAGCGGTTCCGCTGTTCTCTGACATAATTAATCCTTTCCGCCTTTAACGCAGATGAATTGTTTGAGCCGATAGACAGGTTCAACAAGATCCGACTGCGCAGCCATTACAGTTTCGATATCTTTGTATGCGCCTGGAGTTTCATCCAAAACGCTTGCATCTTTTGCACACTCGATGCCTTCAGTTGCTTTAATGTGATCTTCAACAGTAAAGCGTCTTTCAGCTTCACGACGACTCATTGCTCTTCCAGCACCGTGAGAACATGTGTGAAAGGAGTGTTTATTTCCCAATCCTTTTACAATGTAAGTCCGCGCTCCCATGCTGCCAGGAATAATTCCCATGTCAGTCTCACGGGCACGAACGGCACCTTTTCGAGTCACGATTACATTCTCTCCAAAGTGATGTTCCCACGCAATGTAATTGTGATGGCAATGCACGGTCTGGGCGTGCTGCATCTTGATGCCGATCTCTTCCAAAGCTTTGTATATCGCCTCAACCATGAAAAGTCTGTTCTGCCATGCGAAATCTTGTGCCAAAGTCACAGCATGTCTGTAATCTTTGAACTCATCAGTGCGTTCGGGCAGGTAGGCAAGTTGAGGATCGGGTAAATTCACGAAAAACTTAGCGCACATTTCCTGTGCAAGCTCTGTGAAGTAATTGCCGATCTTATTTCCCATGCCGCGAGAGCCGGAATGCAGGACGAGCCAGACATTATTGTCTTCATCTGTTGTCAGCTCGATAAAGTGGTTGCCTGTACCGAGAGTTCCGAAGTGATTAGCCGTATTCTTTGCGCGCATACCAGCATGTCGCGTACATAGATCTTCGTATTTTTCAGCAAATTCCCCATCCCACTTCTTCTGGTATGCTTCTGGAACTACTCCCCACGCCCCTCGATCGCCTTTCCCGCCATTGTTCGTTCTACCACAAGGAACTGCGGTTTCAATCGCGGCACGAATTTTTGCCAAGTCTTCGAAATGCTCGCGTTGAAGGCCGGTCTTTTCTGCAATCATTCCGCAATTGTGAACAAAAACTCCGGCCGAGATCGCAAAGTTATGATACTTTGGAACAGTTAGACAGTAAACATCTTCGCTCGAACCAATAATATCGAGCACTGCGATTACAGAATGATTATATCCATGTTGCCATCTGCGATGATTATGCAGTCCAAATCCGCCAATAACTTGCGCGCCACACGTCTCGCATGCATGAACAATGTGTGCAACTTTGCTGCTAATTTCTCTTCCTTTCTCACTTTTGTTGTATTTTGCAAGATAAGGCGCGCCGCGTTTTCCGTTTCCTGCAACAGCAGCCAGGAATTCTTCCCGGCGCTCAGTCATGTATTTGATTAAATTTGCTGTTCCTCTCTCAGCGAAGTATTTATGTCCTTCTGTTGTCTCGGCTTTTTCTTTTAAAGCTTGTTTTCTTTTCGTTTCGAAATATTCTGAATGCCAGGCAGGATGTCTCTTTGCAGCCCGATGGAATTTTGTGTGGTCGATATGTCCCATCGGTTCGAGGTTACACGGTAAATTATTCAATCCGTTGTAATCTTTGTGATGAATAATAGGATATTGAGGAGTAAAGTCAGGGATCGCGCCTATTAGCCCGCTCCTAGCAACGGTCCAGTGCGCTTTCTGCTCGCGTCCTGAATATGGCTGCTGAATATGCAAATAGCCTTCATAAACTCGTGAGTAGAAGGGCATTAAACTTGTTCCGAGTTTCAGATTCTGTGCTTCATGATATGTTCCATCGCGGAGTTGAAATTGCTGATCCGGAGTGCACTTGACGATTGAACCATCGTCCAGTACTACAGCTTTCAGCTTTGCATCGGATCGTGTTTTCTTTGGGGTTGCAATGGAAGCTGTAATTTTTCCGTCGTCTGTGCAGCACCAAATAAAAACATCTTCGCCTCTCTCTGCAAGGGTTCCAATATGATAGCTGTTTCCGTCCAATAACGGAATAGAAGTATCGTGAGAAAAACAACCAATATCAACCCCAACAGCAGCGGGAACAACTGCTCCGCGAGTTGGAAGGACTGTGCCAATTGTAGCGCCCATTCCCCAGTGTGTATCGGGCATTGCCGCGATATACTTGTAAATAAAGGGCAGTTTTGCTGTGTTCTTTAATTGATCCACAGCTTTTTCATCGAAGAGAACGCCATTATTCCATGCTTTAATGAAACGTCCTTCTCCTGCATCAATTACGCTGAACTTATCTTCCACTTGTTATCCTTTCTGAACTACTTCGTTAAGTTGGGTTTATTGCTCATGGCGGGGGGCAGGAGTTGGAGTTGCAGCAGTTTCCTCCTTTAACAGCATGAGTTTAATCTCATCACTAGTTATTTCGTATAAGGCTTGTTTTATTATGTCTTCTGCACTCCATAAATCCTCAAGTAGATTGCCTTCTTTATCTGTGTAATTGGCAAGGAGATAAGACCAAGTGTTATAAAGCTTTGATTTTCCCGGGTCTTCTTTTTCGGCTAAAAGTGTACAGCGACTATATGCTGCCATTTAATCCTTTCCATTTACTTCCCTATTCAATTTTTCCAAATACGATTTCTAGAAGTGCGCGATGCCGCTGTCGCAATGTTGCATCATCTTCTTCAATTCTCGGTTCCAGTGCTCTTGCTCCTGCAATACTGCGGTCAGTTAATTCTTTCCATTTTCTAGATTCAATTAAATCTTTGCACTCCTTGCAAGCTCCCCACGGAGATTCATCCAGAACAGTGCCAGCTCTGGGATAGATTATTTCAGCCATCAATACTCCCTTTGGTTTATACTCAGCTACAAGTGGAACATCAGGAGAACTACAAAAATCGCATCTTGCATCTTCGTGAAAAGCATGACAATGACCGCAAAATCTATACATGATATCGTTTACATTATAACTGGTCATATTACAACGTAAACATGTAATAGATTCGCCGTCAGCAGAAAGTATCCAAGTCTTTGTCAATTATTTATCCTTATTCTTGTCAGCGAGCGCGGCCCGAACAAACTCTGCTATGTGTCCGTGATACTGTCCGACCCTTCCCTGTTTCTTCCAGTCGTCCTCAGCGGCTTTAATCATCTTCCAATCAATCGTCTCGATCCTTTCCCGCATCTTCCGGACGGAGGCCCGCAGCCGTTCGATCTCCGCTCGCTGCTCGGCGGTCTCAGCCCTTTCCTTTAGCAATGTCGCGCTAAGATAATTCGGCCAAGCAAGATGCTTACTCTGCGCCATCCATTCCGTTTCGAGGCTCGACGCGCCCCCCTGTGGCGTGGCAGTCTGCGCAACCCGCACTTGGTCTACGGTTTTCTTTCTCGCGGCCACGAATGCATCGGCAATAATATCGTCATCGTCCGGCTCCGGTGGGATAGTCTGTGGCGGGGCAGGTTCCGGCTGATTCCGACTGGCCGATTCAGGGGACGGCATGGAGCCACCCCCCAAATCGCGGTACACGCCAGTCGGTTTATCAGCTACCTCTCCGGTCCCGGTGCGACCGGAAACTTGTTGTGTGGGCGTGACAGGCTTCGCGTGGATCGGAGTGCATCTCTGCCCATCCTCAGCCTCGAACTCTCCGGGCTGGATCGGTACTGGAAGTCTGCGGTCGGTCGGGGCAGGCTGCACGGGAACAGGCTCGGCGTGCCAAGGATCGGGACACGGAACAGGCTTACGGAAAAATCTAAATAAGTCGTTCCGCTCCGATCTTTCCGGGCTATCGCACGTCGGACATCTCGATTCGTCGCTCATACCATCACTCCTTCCTATCCATAACTAGGAGTACCTACTCAAGAGCACCTATATTTCCCTGAATTCTTCCCCATAGAAGCTGATTTGACATATTCTCCGATCCACCTGCTTCGCGCTGCGCACTCTCTTTCTGCTTTAACCAGAGAATGCGTGCTTTAAGTTTCTTTTTCAACTCATCCGTTTCCATTATCACTCCTTCCCCGTCCGGCCCTCGGGGACGCTGACTGCGAAATGTTCAGGACACGTTGGATTACCGTAACCAACTGGAATAAAGCAGGTGCAGCGGGGCGCGGAGGGAGCGTGAGAGGACCGCGCGTTTAGTTTTTCAAACAGATAGGACACCGCAATAACATGCGGCTCTGCACCGTCCCAGCAATCCTGCGAGAAATAAGATTCGGCGTCGGCATAATCTGACGCCGTTGGCCTCGTCTCCGTCTTCTCCTCAGCCACGGTTGGCCTCCGCTAGTTTGTCGTTGCAAATCTTGACTTCTTCCGATGAGTGATCGCCCACTTTCTTGCCGCAAACGTCACACTCTACGCTCATGAAATCGACTTCTTCGAAGGCTGAGATAAGGAAATCGGCTCCTTCTTTCGTCAACTCTCTATTCCGGTCGCGTGTCGTCATTGAGTTAGGCTCCCCGCTCACAAGTATCTCAGCGAAAAATAGTTGATAGTCAGGTGCAGGATGTTGTCCGCGATAATCATGAGCCAGACAGCCATCCATGCCGGAGGACCGAGCCTGTCCGAATCCAGATAGCCCGTCTTTGAGCAATTGCGCCAGTAGAGATTCGCCCCCCACGGACTCATCCAGTTCTTAGCCCACACCACGTAGCGCGCTAGTCGGAAGCGATCTATAAAAAAGTGCGTCACAAAGATAACGGCCATCGCGATAGGGCTCCGCGTGAGCAGCAAGAATCCTACCGAATAGAGCGCGGCATGAATGAACGCTGGCAGATGCTCCCTAGTTTTGTTCTGCGCCATCCAGTCTGACTGCAAAATGTAGTCGCCCCACAAATGTAGAAGTAGCTGGCTCATCTCATCTCTCCTTTACGTCCGCTCCCCCGCGCTTGACTTTCCGCTTGCACTTCGGATCATCGAATACCGCACCACAACGGATACAGACGCAGCGAATGTGCCCCGGCTGGACGTTTCCGCACAGGTGCCTGTCGTTCATCTCGCAGCAACTACTGCAACTTTGCTGGTAAGAATCGTGTTGATAGCATGGCGCGTGCATTCATCCCTCCCTCACTCCTTCTCTGGCTCATCCGGGTAGCATTCCAGCATAATGCTGCGCTGCCCAAATCAAGTAAACTACGTAGCCTAGAAAAGATAGTATACAGAATAACATAAACATAACAATCGATGTAATTATAGGATCATCTTTTCTTCGCGGCCAAACCAATATCATTAGCGCAATAATGCACATTCCCAGTAATGCAGCGTAACAGCCTAAAACAGTCAACGACCCACTATATGATGGAAACATATTACTCCTTCTTTATCTGTCATTTTGCCGCCCAGCTTAATACAAATACAACCAGCAACATGGTTCCTCCCATAAAGAGAGTAAGCAACAAAGCTGTTACAAGCGTCTGTCCTAGAAAATTAACACAGCCGATCTCATCTGGACCCGGCTGACTCTTTGCAAATTCTCCAATAGCTTTAGCTGTTCGTCTGAAAAACATTGCGCACCTCTTATTCTCTCCATCCGAGGATTTTTGCTGCTTGCAAAACTGCTTGAGAAGATAGGGGGCCGCTATAAAGTCCAAGTTGCGCCCAAATTACTTTCATTCGTTCAAATAAATGCTCGACTTGTGCTGTTGCGCAACGATATTCCCTATAATCGTCAACTGTTGTTGTGCATTTTCCTTGTGGCATATCATTCATGCCGTCATGATACATAGCAGCTCTTTCTTTTTCGCCGAAAGTCTGCATACTTATCATATCTCGTTCAGCTTTATGGCGAGCTGCGAGGCAGTCTTCAAAATCAACAAATGTATTCAGTGTCTTGCATAGTTCAAATCCAGCAAGGCATCCTTTGACGCGCTCCGGGCGCTTTTCATGTTTATGAACAGATGCAATTCCTTCTGCAATAACTTTGATTTTGAACTCTTCAATGATGCGTGTAGGAATTTTCATAGTCAATTAATCGGCGCATTGCTGTTGTCGTGCTCACTGACAACGCCACCCACGCTGCTAATTGCGTTGCGGAGCGAACGTTCTAGTTGAATTAATAATGCTAGACATTCTGCAGGATTTAAAGAGTGTTTCTCACACAGAAGATCAATAACTTCATCACCAATAAGTTTCAGTTTTGAATCAAAAGATTGCGCAGTATAATTCTTGAACATAGTAGATATTGCCCCTTTAAAGTACATGTTAAACCTAGTTTTACCTATCAAAAGACGCGTAGTTGGCCTATTGCCTATACCTGAGTATCATGCTTGGTTTGTTTTGACATTACTTATTACAATTTCTCTTCAATCTGCACCATTCGAAAAATACTGATAGGCTTGCCTGGAAAAAGCTTTTTCAGTGCTGTCTTAGATAGAAACAGCAGTAAAATGGTCCTCCGCCATAACTAACGCCGGAACAACTATCAGCTCTTAGTGAGCGAACAATTCCTTCATCGTCTTTATACTTAATCAAAACTGTTTTCGTCATAAATTAATCCTTCATCTGTCATTACCAAGGCTGCTTTTAGTTTCGCATGTAACCGTTGTGCATTACCAAGAGCCTGCGGATCATCTTTATACTCGCCGTCAATAATTTCGCTGTGTACGCGGTCTGCGAGCACTTCCAATATTGCTGCCATTCCCCAAGCGCCAATAATTTCATCTATTTCAGATTTGATGTATTGTGCGGCAGTACTGAGATCCATGGTTGCTCCTTTAAGAAATTTGATGTGGTCAGGTTGAGCAGCAACCTGCGCCAGCTACTTACCCTTGCGTCCGGGGCATCCAAGCACATCTGATATTCTATCCCGGCGTTTGGAGGGCCACTACCCCACACAGCCTGCTTGACATAGGCTTTCGCTGACTTCGGGCTATTCCTGTCGTCACGGTTCTGATGTACGACGACGTAACGTCCGTGTCTGCATTCACCCGCATCCCTAGCTCGCCTTTTCTGAGCCGCGCGCCATTACGCGTCAGAATCTCCCGGCTAGGCGGCCAACCGGTATGTCTGCTTTTTGACCACAACCTTAAAAACTTGGATTTTAATGCGGGCAGGATCTCACAAACCTGCCCGCTTCTCTACCCTGCGACGTGCGAAAGGACAAGTAACTCACGCCCGGGGAGCCTTTACACTTCGACTTCCTCCGCTTTCTTCCGTGTTAACCATTGGCTCATCCTAGTCTGCGCGCAATTATATCCACAAACATGGCCCACATCGTCTCGCAGAGCTTCTTGCCCATCCCATTCCGATATTGTAAACGACGTATTTGTTGTAGAAATTAAGAACCAATGGTTTGTATCTTTTCTCTCCGTTGGACAAACATCGCATGTGTATGTAAATTTTTTCCCCATAGTTAGTCGATGTTAAGACAAAAATCGGCAAAAGTCCACATCACTGCAATTAAAATTATCAATATCATTGTTTCCCAAGTGGTTGTCTCGGAAGATATATCTACTCCTAATGCAACGCAACCTAAAATAGCAAGAGTACGAAAAATCACTACGAATAGATATTTCATAGCTCCTCCATTACGTGCCTTTTTCGATATATTCAGGTGTCAAGTCTTTAGTTCATTTTTCTTTTTGCAGCAACGTTCGGCGGTACTTCGTTAGGGAATGTGATGAAACTGCCTGTCATCTTTGGAGGTGGGCCCCAATCAAGATATTCATCTATTTCTGCGCCTGTTCGTTTGTCGAATTCCCATAGTGCACAGACGAGACGATCTTCTTTTACTTCTGTAACTTTCAGCCGCTGCTCAATTTCGCCTGCGAGCCAGCGTACTACTTCATCCCCAACTTTGCTATCTTTGAATTTCATCGGCATTCTCCTGTAAAAACTGTCTTGAAATAATTATGGCTTCATTATCACGATGAATTATTGCCTCGCCGCCCTTCTCCCATGTTTCACTGTCAATTGGACTAGCCGTGCCACATTCAGGACAAAAATTCATTCGCCGTGGATTAACCCAACATAAGAGAGTTCCGCAACATGGCATCTGAATGACAGTGAATTTCACTGGTGTCTGAGATTGCATGGCGCTCCTTGTTTACATAATTTGTTTTTCGAACAGTGCGCACTCTTGAATTGCAAGCCTGAATACTCTGGGAAACGGGATGCCTGTAGCCAGAGGGCGTCTCCTGTTCCAGGAGATAATCCCGTCGGGATCTACAATTGCAAATACTTGGATATTTTCGACATCCAGTTTCCAAAGTATATAGAGCATGTCAATCTCCTGCAACTTTAGCTGCGCTTTCTGCAACCTTTGGTTCGTTGAGCATACCTTTTTCTTTAAGTGCGGTATAAATTGCAAGTACTACGCTGTGGCCGATTATTCCTGCGTGCATCTGCTGTTGATGTTGAGTCATAGCAAATGCTATTGTCTTTTCAATATCGTTCCAAGAAGCTGGATTCTCCATACTCTCCTATTTCAACCTGTCCTCATACTGCTTCTTTTCTTGTTGTGTTAAAGATCGAAAATGCCACAATGGCTGCAAACTGCAGGCCATAGAACCACCTCAACACGGATCAAAGTTTACAACGCCTTTACATCCATTTGCTGTACACTTGTCGCCTTCTTTTACTACTTCTGCGTAGACGTGTTCTCTGCTTTGCATTTCTTCTCCTTATGTGTAAATTAACTTTGCCTCCAAGCCGCAGCCTTCACCTAGGGAATACTCCTTTGAGGAGAGTACCATACATTGTTTCCAATGCAGGCAGGTTAGTTGAAGGATTTTACGCAACTTTTAGCTTTCAGCGTTTAGCTTTTATCGCAGGCTTTCGCCTGCTCGGAGCTTTTAGCTTTTAGCTTTTAGCTTTAAGGAACAGTCTAGAGTAAGCAACTCTATCCTTTGCGATTACTAATCGCAAATATGGTATGTCCCCATCGCTTTCCCACTTCGCTACCGAAGGCAAATCTTACTAAACTCTTTCTTTCTCCCATTCAGCAATTTCAGCATCCATATCTGATACGTCTCCTAACTCTGTAATTTCCAAGTGTGGTGCCGCTCCGCGATACCTGCCTTGAAGAAGTGGAACATGACGCTCCTTAATAGCGTCAAACATTTCCTCCTCAGTATATCCGTCAAGTTTACCCCATGATAGAAACCATAAGCGAGCGAGTTTCTTCTCTGCTTCTGTCATGTTCTCTGCTTCTACCTGCCACAACTCATGATCGGAGTCATCTCCGTTTATTTCCCAATCCGCTTTGATGAGAAATATCATTTCCTCTACCTCCTAAATATTGGCGCCGCGACCGGGAATTGAACCACGGATCTCCGGGACCGCAATCCGGGCTTTAACGTTAAGCTATCGCGGCGCGTCATGAGGCTTTCACGTCTGTAGCCTCTAGGCAAGCATTGCGACAGAAGAGTTATGTCCTCTGTATCTTGGCCTTATTCTTTTACGCTGCTAACTCAATTTTCTGAGTTGCATTGAACAGAGACAACTTGCCGTCCAACGTTCCGAGCAATGTTTCTAATGCATCTTGCTCTTTGCGCAGTTCTCCTTCGTCAACATTGACAACAGCCTGAGCCGCTTCACTTCCCGTGTCTACGGATGCAATTGCACTGACGCCGATGCTGCTCCTATTGCCCTTATAATTGATTCGGGCTCGTTCCTGCACGATTTTTGTGCTCATTGCAGAGAGAAATGTTTGAGCGTTTGCCGCTACTTCTCTGCGCCAGGAGAGCCACTCGAAGATAGACATTGTTCTACCTTCAAGTGTAAGCGGGGTTGCGAGATTTGCTTGTTGAATCGCTGTTCTAATTGCGACGACCCGTTTTTCCAAGTCAGCGATGGATTGGCGCTCGCGCTTCACATACTCAACCGAGCCGCCTGCGTCTTTGATTGGATCTTTGAGTTTTTCATCCCTGACAAGATAATCCAAAATACCCTGCCGTTTGCTTACTAGCCGCTTGTTCAGCGTAACAATTTCAGCTAGCGCCTCTGTGATTGTGATTTGAACTTTTGCTGGAACTGTCATCTCTTCTTCTCCTGTTAAATGGTTTTTAAACTTTATGCACTATGTCCTTTTGGAACGAGTTTCATCCAGGCGCCACTAAAAGACGGAGGCTCTATCTCAATAGCTTTCTTTCCTGTTATTTCTAACACACGAAGGTATTGCTGAACACATTCAGCTTTTGTCGCTGAGGCAAAAACAACGAAAGGTATGCCAAAGCAATCAACATCTGCTCCAACAGGCAGCATATTATTTGTACAGTACGCGATCCAACCATATTCAAGTAGAAGTTTATCTACTATTGCTTGCCAGCCTTCAATCGGTTCCCAACCTCTGCTGGTTTCAATATCGTCCATATTGTCCTTTTCTCTTGCAGTCCTTGCCACACTAGCATCCTAATGCAGCAAGCACGGCAAGAGAACCTCCGTGCTAAAATCTTTTTTCCAATAGGCGTAGTTCCTATGGTCGTCCATGCATATATACACAATTGTATTTTTTTATTGTGTAAGCTATATTTTTACTCTTCCTACCGTAATTCATACTTTTACTTTGATATGTGCTTTCCATCTTCTTCAAGCAAAATTAGTCTTTCAGCTTTAGTTACTCTAAACCGCATATGTGTTCCGCCGCGATGCTTTGTGAGGTAGACAAAGATATTGTCGTCCTTCTGGCGAACTCGCGCTTGTTTCACTCCAGTACGTATCTGCCTGTGAATACGTCTCCGTGCTTTGCGTTCTTCTGCCGAATATTTACGTCTTTGTTTTGGTGCTTGTTGGCCCTCGATTGGATTAGAATCCAAAAGAAGCTTCCGCATACAGCCCTCCTGTTTGAGCTAATACTTTCCTCTTGTTGATAAACTTGGGAGCTGAGTTAGTGTAGATTGCAAGTGTTAATCTGGCTGCGTTCTCAAATTCGCCTTTCTGGGAAAAGTTTTGGACGATTTGTCCATCCTGCGCTCTGCCGGTCTCCCAATACTTCGGCGAGCGTTCGATTTTGAGCGCAAGATGGCGTGACAGTGTTAAATGCGGGAAGATTTGTTTTGATTGATCCGATCGATTGTCGGCGTAGCTCAGCAATGAAAATCCTTGCAAACCTAATGCTATTGGAATAGTTCCAACAAACCCAGTATCAAACAAAAACAACTCTTCTTTGTTCTCGAGGTTGATTGCTCGAACAGCAGAACGCGAACATTCTGGCATAAAAATTGTCGGGTAGCCCTCTCGACGTGCCAGAATTTCAAATATAAACACATCACGTCCTGCCAATAACATCTTCTTTTCTCCGCAAGCTGCCTTGGCACTTCTCCACGCATTCTTAATTACAGTTAATTCTTCGGCGGAGAAATACTCGTAAGCATCTTGTGGAATAAATCCGATATACGGCTTGACAAAATTCTCCATGTGCTCTTTGAGCCAGCCCATATTTGTCCTTTCAAATTCCGTCAATAATTCCACCAATAACGGATCGTGAGTATGCATCTTGTGCAGCATAGTCGCGTTGTCGTTGATCTTCTGTGCGCTGATCATCGCCGCATGCATCACATCGATGCGTTGGCCAGCATGAACAATGCATTACTGCTGCGCCGTCTTTTCCATTGAAGCACGTCGCTTTTGCTATACAAGACATAGTTCGTTCTCCTTACGCTAAGATTTTTCGCATCGCTTCCATAATGCCCAAACCTGAAATTTCCCAATTGCCGTGCTGAGGCCAGTTTGCGACAACTGCGAACTTGAAATCCTGGTAGAAACGGAGCATTTCGCTGTCTTTGCCGAAAAAATCCAGCAAAAGCGCCAATGCTAACTGGGAGGGGCCGCTACCACCATAACCCCAACTGAATCCGGTCGGAGAATGGTTATACAGCTTCTGCGAAGGTTCTGGAGATAAAACAACTCCATTAACTGTAACTTCGTTGTCGCTGACAGTTCCTTCTTCGGGATTTAGCAATCGCCCTCTGTATATTGTACTGAGAGACTTCAAAGCTTTCCTCCTTTTAAGTTTCTATTGTCTTAGCTACGTTATCTTAACTCCGCGGCAAGAGCATCAACGATAAAATCTCGTCTATATCTTCCTGCCCGGAAAACCGTTGCGTGTTAAGAACTTAACGTAGCTAACACAGCAGAAACTAAAGCGTGACTCGCTCCCCTCAAGATTCCTCCCTTGGCGAGCCACGCTTCAGCTACAACATCATTAGCTGGTGTCCATAACCAGTCGTCCTTTCCTCAATCTCTTGAGCCGAGGCGTAGTTCCTCGTGCCTTCCAAGCATATTAGATGTTTCATTTTCAATTATCCTTAGGTTAGATTTATCACATCTTACACCTCCTTTTGTTCGTGTGTTCGTGCAATCACCGAAAACTCTGGTGCGTGGCATGGGACTCGAACCCATACTGTTGCGCTCTTAAGGCGCATGCCTCTGCCAATTGGGCTACCCACGCTTACTTGCCTGCTTTTGTTTCCTGCACAACTTCTGTGAGAACAAACTTACAACAATAAATCTTTTTGCCGTAATGGGCTGCTTGCAGTTCTGCCTGCGGCCAATATTTTTCGAGCTTTGATTTGCTAGTTGAAACCATTGGGATGCAGCCGGCAGGAACAACTCCTTGTTTTAATCCGATATCGCCTTTGACGAATTCGTCTTCTCCAACCCAAGCGAACAACTCAAGCTCTGCTATTTCTTTTGGCAGACTCATTAATCCTCCGGGATTGTTGCAAGTTGCTCTGCAAGTTTCATGCACCGTTCTTTTCCACAGCAACGGACTTCTGAGTATACATTGCCGTAATGCGAGTTGGCAGCGTGAATTGCAGGCTCATTGCAGAAAAGACAATTTGTCTTTTCCAACTGAATTAGCAAGATTGAAAGAGGTTTAAATTCTACTTTAACCATGCAATAATCCTCTTACTTCTTTTGCCGACTCTAAAATAAAATCAACCGCTATGGGCTCTATCGAGGATTCAACAAATCTATTTCCTATCCAAACGTAATTATTCCCGCGACGAAAACATTGATATTTACTACCATTTTTATAAGGGCGCAGTTTCCCCCACACTTTCCAACCAAATTTTGCAGCAAGTTTTACGACTTTATCTCGCGTCATCCTGTCCTCTTCTTCAGTTTAAATTTTCCATCAGCGGTCTGCCATTTGGCTTGATGTGACGCATAGTATTTTTTCATATACTTCTGCCGCTGCAGCTTGTGTTTAACATAATACCTATGCTGATACTTCAGATATCGTTCGCGCCTACGTTTTAATGCTGCAGGATTTGTAACCTTTTCTGGATAAACTCGTTGCCCGCGCCGCTCCGAGCGATCGTTATGGCATGGGCGGCACACAGGTTCTACATCCAACCAATGTTCTTTCTCATAACCATTAACATGATCATAATCGTCTGCTGTTCCCTTACAGCGCGGTCCTTGCTCTTTGCACATTCGCAAACGAACGCAAGACAGATGGCCTTTCTTTACCGCAACATGAACAGCATTTCTGGCGCGTCTTTTAAGCGGAGTAACTTCAGCGTAGGCCGGATACATTTTCGCGGGCTTTCTGTCGCGCTACAATTTCAGCATCGACTAATCGATCGATCCCTGCCCAAAATTCTTCTTCTTCCTTTTGTTTCATCCACGCTTCAGCACGAAATTCTTCTCGAATTTCTCCTGTTTCTGCATCCAAATGTTCACATCCATCATCAGCCCAAGCCTTGCACAGAACGCAGCGATAATTACCTTGGGCTGGGCCACAGACTGAGCAGTGAATGTCTCCGCACATGCATGCCATAGTTTTGTCCTTTTGTTATACCTCTTTCCAGCTGGCAGGAATAACTTCAATCTTAACACCAAGTTGTTCAGCAAACCACTCAATTTCACACTGAAGCCAAGTTCCATCTCCTTCGCCCGTTCCAATTTCCATCTTCTCCGGCGAGTTCAGCGCATTCCAAACAAGGCGTTTCTCTTCTGAAGAAAGGAGCGAGAATAGCTTACCAATTTGCGCGCCTTTCCATCCGCTGTGCATCACTGAGTAGCCCCAATCACTTGAGCTTTGGCCTGATGACATAATTTCGCCTATTTCTTCAACTATTTCCTCGGGAGTCATCGTTGTTTCTTCGTAGCATGAGGCATCGAAAATATTGCCGTCGTAGTTAAATCTCAAAACTTTCATTGTCTATGTCCTTTCGGAGTTACTCGGCAGTGTCAAGTCTCGGTTATTTGTGAACCGAATGTGGCCCAACGCCAATATCTCCCACAACCAATCTCTTGCGGTTGATTTGTCCATACCTTGCTCTTGCAAGTAATCCAGTGCGGACTCGAACGAGCAAGTTCCGCTACTCTTAGCGATGAACGAAATGATGACTTCGGGTTTCATTGTGTTCGGCCTCGCTATATGTAGGAAAGCTTTACAGCATATGCTCTATATTGCTTTTGTTCTAGTGTCATAAGCTTAATCCTTTCTATGCAGCGCCTGCTTTTATTTTCGATACGCACTCAATCAGCTGCCTCAAACTTTCGTGGAGTTCTGCTTCGTACACAGAAGCTGCAAGGATAGCACAATTTTCGAACATCAAATCCTTTGCTTTTCTGTGCTCCTCCTCATTTGATGTAGCTAGCGGGACACTTAGTAATGTCATGAATGCGCGTACAACACCTTCATTCATGCCACTCGCTGATCGCTCTTCATCCGCAAGTACAGGCGATGTCAGACCGAGAATACGCGTAGTGTATTCAAATTCTGCTGTGTATGGAGCGCGCCCAAGTATTGCACATGCAGAAAGTACTGCTTCGTTTGCGCCTTCAACTTTTTCGTGCAATGGAGTTCGCAAAATCGAGATAAAAGCGCACGCAATATCCGAATTCATTCCTGAAGGAGCAGTTCCTTTGCATACTTCAGGATCAAACCCTTTGCCTTGAACAAGATTTTCTAATGCAACTGCATCTTGAACATTCCACACTGTCGCAAGTTCATCAAGTTCTTGCACGCGGCCTGCACTGACAGGGCCAAATTTTTCAGTATAATATTCCATTAACTTTTTGCAGGCTTCATTCTCAGGTTCTTCCGTTGCAATAAAAATATCCTGCACAAATTCGAGGATAGAAGGCTCCCGCATTGCGTAAAGACGCATTAGGCGTCCGATATAAGCACCTGTTAAGTGCTTCATTACTAAAAATGATCCGTAAAAACCATGCAATTTTTTAAATTCGCCAATCGAAAGCCGCAGCGTCATAATTTCTTTGTCGCCTGCTGGCGGCAAGTTGAGCGCATCGTTGATGCAATCGCGCGTCATCTCAAAAATCTCTTTTGCTGTCAGAAGTTTCTGTAGTTGAGGATCCATATTATTGTCCTTTCTACACCCAGTGTTCTTCTTCTTTTGCCCACTTCACGCCCCATTTCGGATGCGGAAATTGATTTGCCCAAGGCAAAAACATTGCCCATGGATATGTTAACCGATCAGTCTTCTTTTGTTGGAGTTTCTGAGTAGTCGCCTTCGCATCTTCTGAGTGCTGTCTCTGTATCGTACTTGACTTTGACGTCATCTCGCTTTGTCCATTCACAGTGAGGAAGCTCACGCGCTTCGAGTCGCGTCTCAAGCTCTGAGCCATAAATCTGCATTGCGTAAACTTGTGCGGCAATACGAGCAAGAGCTTTATTTACGAAGACTTTCGGTCCCTTCTCGCCGCCTAGCCACACATTATCTTTCGTGTCGTACACGCCCCAAAGACCCAACAGCTTCATTTCTTCCTCAAGGATCTTTTCACCGTCAAAATCTTCCGGACCAATCGTAATGTCTTCTGCCATCGCTTATCTCCGCAAAACAAAATTACATCTGCCCTCTATACCAGTGTTTGGGCGGATGCGCTGTTAGTGTAGCTGGACACTGCTCAGCGTAAGACAGGTAAATTTGCCAACGCATGTATTCATGCAAAAATAATAGCGACGCTATGAGAAAAAGCATTATTACCCTGGCTATCCATCTACTATCAGGCCAGAAGCAGCCTACTAATATAAATACAATCAACGGAGCAACAAAAAATCCTACAGCCAAGTATGTGATAGAGAGCATTTTAGTTCTCCAACGAATCCATCTGAATTTCTTTGCCGTCGCCAAATACCATTTTGATTCCAATCGGGCAGCCATGCAGACGTTTCAACGGTGGAACCGCTAATGCTTGCATCTGTCCGTCCTTAGGCGCTTCGATCGTTTTGGTCCAAACAACCTCTTTGTTGTACACTTTGTACGCAATAATCTTGATCGGGAAATATTCGCGTTTCAGCAAGAACTTCGGTGTCTCCATCTCTAACCTCCAATACTACAGCTCGGTGCGACCTTCCCCTCTAGAATGGATCAGGCAGGATTCCCATTTGGGAACCAACTACTCGCTTCGAATCGAGAGCCCGCTTCCTTCCGGTAATCACCGGCTGGCCAGCCGCACCGAACATCTCTAATAATGTGTTTGACAAAACTCTTCTGGCATTTCTTTCACTGCAATATACGATCCATCACGGAGTTTGATCGAGGTATGGTGATCTTTTTCTTCCCTCGGAATTTTTTCTTTTCCGTCATGCGACCAGATGTACGTGTCGCGCTCTACGAGCGAGACATTAGCCATGTTAATGTAAACTGTATCTCCTGATGGATGACGTGTCAGCTTGACCATTAGCTTATCCTCGTTTGCATAAAGATCTCAATCCCTTTACCTGTAATTGTCCAGGCGTATGGAAGGTGAGCAATGACGCCCTCAGAGAAAGCCTGAGCCAGTGCGCTCTCTTGAGCTTCTGCTCCGTAGTAATCAAAAAGTATGGCTTGAGCAAGCTCCAGCTGTCCCTCAGGCGTACGCCATTCAAATCCATCCTCTTCACGAAGAGGAGCATCGTCGACTGTAACAGTTGCAAGATCTGTTGGGGGAGCTACGCTTTTGTAAACTGTCGTGTCTGGTTTCATTTTACTTTCCTTTTTGTTTTTCGTTTCCGACGAAGCTTGTCTGCTGCTTTACGATAATCCTCTGCGAACTGAAGCCAACCCAAGTTAGCATCCAAATATTTTTCGCACATTTCAGTTGAAGCATAAGGATATATGGATTGATGGCGCTGACGCAAAAACTCTCTAGCTGTCATCGTCATCATCCGCTCCTAAATTCGAAGGCTCGGCCACAACTCCTCGTATTCCATCGATAATGCCATCCGGCCAAACAATTAGATATGGTTTCTTTTGCTTTTTTGCAAAGCGAAGCGTGGCCCATGTTCCGGAACGAAGTCTTTCTGGTCCTTCAGGAGTACCGATTAATAGCCAAGAATTATCTACAATATCGTGATTGCGCTCAATGAATGGCTTTTCTGCACAAATGAAATCGCACTTCGCAACTCCGCGCGCCGGACATTTTCCTCTGGCGTTAACTCCGGGATGGCCGACAACGAAAATTCCTGCATTCTTACAGATAATGTGAAAATCATCATCTGCGCCTATACAAACACCATGACGTACTCGACTGGGCGCCAATCTTTGGATAAGGAAATTCACCATCTGTTTCTGCGCGAGCGTCATCCCATTTTTTGTTCCGGTAAATCCGATTGTATCTGTATGAGAATTACGCTGCGTTCGTTCAATATGCTGACGTAACTCATTTAACTGTTCTGCAAGAGTTTCTTGCAATCTATTCATTGGGGAACTTTGATCTCCACTCCGCATGTCCATAATCCTTTTTTTCGTTCGTCGACGTAGCATGGGAAGTTTGGATGATGATGCAGCTTTGCCCTAGCTCTCAACCGCTTTGAAAAGATGTCCAACATTTCGTGAATTGCGGATAGATCACCCATTGCTAGAAGAGCATCAAACGCTGCCTGCGCTTCGAATATATCGTTGCACTCGTGGACTACCTTGCGAACATAACATCGTCCGTCATCCGCATCTTCCGTATAGCGCATTTTCAACTCAACAACGAATTTTTTCGCTTTCATACTTTTGTCCTTTCATTCCTCGTAAGAGATAGTCAACACTTCATCTTCGACCTGCTCGTAGGTGAAGCCATTCTCCTTTGCAAGTTCTTCTAGCTTTCGTTTGAGGCTGCGCGCATTAGCAGGACCACTAAATTCTCCGCCATCAATTTCAGCATCGATATTAGCGGCAATGTCGTATGCATCGTGAATTCTAATAGCTTTCATTGCTGCTTCTCTTAGAGAAAGAGCCATTACATTTGTCCTTTCATACTGCAAACTACGCAGCTACAGCTGTTCCGTTTTTCTTGCGCGCTTCCAGAATTTCGTTTTTGCGTTCCGTCCAGCGTTCAAGCCAAAAATCATTTTCGGTCCAGTTTGTCACCGTACCCCGAATCTCCCAATAACGCGCAAGCTCTGTTTTTGCTGCATGCACTTTCACATGCTTTGTTGGCTGGTCTCCGAGAATTGCGCCATGCGCCGCGAAATAGGAATATCGATTCTTGTAATCCCAAATTTTTACATTCGGATGATTTTGCGGCGCAACTGTTGCCTCGACGCCGTCCTTCTTAACTACAACGCTGTCCCCGTTAAAGCTAATCTTGATCTGTGGAACTTCCTGCGTTGTAGCTTGAGGAACTTCATTTTCTTCTTGATCGTCTTCGTCGTATGGCCATTCAAAATCAGGCCAATATACAATAGTTCCTTTTCCGAGTGCATCTGTTTTTGGAGCGCTAACTTCGATTGGAATGGGAATTTTGCGTGCCACTTCCCAGGGAGTAGTGTCTTGAAGGGAGACACACTGCTTACCGAACATGTATCTGCCGCTGTACGGCTGCGGATCAAAACCAAGATCCTCAAGTATTTCTACGAACTCTTCAGCGTTGGGTTTCATCGTTATTTCTCCTATTCAATTCTGTTGCTAATCCCTGAATTAGAAGCGTCGCTCCCGTGCCGAGAACGAAACTTCCTGCAATAACATAATACCCTAGATGGCGAATTGGCGCAGAAGCTACGACAAACAATCCAACTAGTGTGAGAATAAGTCCAAATGATGCACGCTTATTTGACCGGAATCCAATATCGCTCATGCTAATCTCCTAGTTTTGAGGAGCACGTGCAGCAAACTTAGTTATAATCGCTCGCAATAGGTTATCGAGCTCTTTACTGGCATCCAAGACGCGGTCTAGTGCAGCTATAGCAGCATCCTCGTTATTGTTATCACACGCTGCCAAGCCTTCGATTGCTTTAGCCTGTGCCTCTTTTAACTTCTGTGAGAATTGCTCAATTTGTTCGCTGAGTGTATCAACTTTTTGTTCTTTCATTTCAGTGGACTCTTTGTCCGGTTGCGCATCCAGTCCAAAAAGTATTCCTGGAGTTCGGCTTCCTGAATTATCTTCTTATCGACAAGAAGTTTATTCAAGGCATTAATGGCTCCCGAAAGGACCTCAGTCTGATCGAGGTCTTTGATGTGCTGTTCAAATTGTTCGATATTCATTTTGTGCTCCTATAACTCGTAATAGCGTTCGGAAAGAATTGAAATGTTTTTGTTTGTTGAAATTCCAGGCAACACAGCATCTGCTGCTTTCAGCCGCTGTTCAAGCAGTTCGTAGGCTCGCCCCTGCAAACTGTCTCCATCATTACCAGAGACGGTTATGACCAGCGGAAATGTTACTTGGTATACAACACGACCGCGACGTGTATTCTTTTCCATTGTTTGTCCTTTCACCCAAGATCTGTATGATAACGAATATGCCGAGCAAATTCGTGCGCTTGTTTCGCTGTCATATCTTTTGCTAAAGCCCAACCAAGCGTTATGGCGTACCAATCATACGCATCATCTGGATCGATTTCCTCGGCATTGCCGGATACTTGTAAAGAAAAAAGTTCTTCTTCGCTGTAAGCTATTCCGCATTCACAGCATTCCTTTTTGTCCATAAACTAATCCTCGTACCCACCGTACATCATGTCATAGTATTCGCCAGATCCCGGTGCGTAGTCACGGGATAGCTGTTCATATTCCTCCACAGCATGCTTTCTTTGCTTTGTCAGGCAAGCATCACAAACGTAATAAACGGGTCCTGCGACGCCTTCGTCGTAATCACGAGCCGGCTTGAGTTCTGTGCTGTCCTTTCCACACCAATCACACGATCCTGTCATTCCGGCATTATTGTATTTCAATTCGCACGTCGCGCAGACATCAGCAAACTCGGCGCCCATCGAATCAGTTTCACCTTGGATACGCACAGCGGCTTTGTTAACTTTACAGCTATCGCACATCATTCCTTCCGGAACGACATGCTTTGACCCAGGAAGACTAGAAACCGGACCGCTTACTGTTGCCATACTTCCTCCTTCGTATTACCAGCCTTGTTGTTCAAGGGTAATTTGCTCTTCGTTATAATTCGCTTCCCAGTGCGCTTGCCATCCATACAACATCCAAGCGCGCGCACGAATTGGCGAAACGCCTATTGCTGCCTCTTCTCCGGAAAGAGAAAGTTCTCGACGCTTAAACCAACGCTCAATATCTTCACGAAAAGCTTCTTTGAAGCAGTGCGGCAACCACATATTCATCTTACCTGCTTCTTTGACTTCGTCCATCTTCTCCCAGAGATCATCCATAACAGCTTTTTGTTCAGGAGTGC
>Ga0335069_10002003_pt1 | contig 31921 bp, 25 predicted proteins | sample Lox_Sample_11_FD_206714 | JGI IMG/M metagenome (GOLD analysis project Ga0335069, IMG submission 206714) | Soil microbial communities from Loxahatchee National Wildlife Refuge, Florida, United States - Lox_Sample_1.1 | ecosystem: Environmental > Terrestrial > Soil > Wetlands | place: USA...
GTGAACTGGGCTTTGCGCAACATCGGGAAGCGTAATTTGCCGCTCAATGCTGAGGCTATTGCCACTGGTGAGAGATTATGCAAGCGGGAATCGCGGGCGGCGCGGTGGATCGCGGCGGATGCGCTGCCGGAGTTGCGGAGCGACGCGGTGCAAGGGCGGCTCCGCCGGAAGAGGGATAATGGGAAGAGTGTCCGGGAAAAGTGAGTTGCGAATTCGATGCGTACGCAGCAACGACGCAGGGCGTGTAGCGGAGCTTTCCGGGCAGCTTGGGTATCCGGCCACCGTGAATGAGATGCGGGGCCGTCTGAAGGCGGCGATGGCGGATAAGGACGGCGCTTGCTTTGTTGCGGAGTCGAGGGAAGAGGGAGTGATCGGCTGGATTCATGTGAGCGTGAGGCCGCTGGTGGAGGTGGAGCAGCGGGCCGAGGTGAACGGGCTAGTGGTGGAGGAGAAGGCGCGGAGCCGGGGGGCAGGGGCGATGCTGTTGGCGGCGGGGGAGAAGTGGGCGCGGGGGAAGCGGTGCAAGGGCATGTCGGTACGGTCGAACGTGTTGCGGGAACGGGCGCACGGGTTTTACTTGCGGAATGGATATGAGCATTACAAGACCCAGAAGGCGTTTCGAAAAGGATTGTAAACACCCCAGCAGTTTTCTGAGTAGATCCAATAAAACCGATACATAAAGCCGAGATGCGATCGGGCTTGGGGGGCCGGCCCGGGATGGCTGATAAGGCATGAGACCTGGCGATATGTATCGCATTACGATAGAATTAATTTATGGCCACGAGGATAACGGACGGGGAATATCAGGCGCTATCACAGCTGCGTTATCTCATCCGCAAGTTCCTGCAGGAAGGCGACTTGACGGCGAGAGAAGCAGGACTTGAGCCGCAGCAATACCTGTTGTTGCTGGCGATCCGGGGACTCGATCCACGGCAGGAAGCGAGTATCCGGACGCTGGCGGAGCGATTATCGTTGAGGCACCACAGCACGGTGGAACTGGTTGACCGGCTGGAGTCGCACGGATTGGTGAAACGCACGCGGGGAACAAAAGACCGGAGGCAAGTGCTCGTGTCGTTGCAGCCGCGCGGGGAGAAGTTGCTGGAAAAAGTTGTCGCACAGCGCATTGTGGAATTAAGGTCGCACGGGCACGCGCTGGTGGGCGCGATCGGGAAGTTATTGGAAGCCGGCCCAAGGAGAGGGCGGGGAGCCGCGCGGAAAAAACGCCGGCCGAAAGCTGGGTAAGTTCACTGCAGGAGTACATTCCTTGCATCAACAAGCAGAGGCGATACCGGGAGCGCTTCCCGGGAAGAGTGTTGTGCGCCGCAACGAAGAGTTGGGCGATTTCACCACGACGTGGAGAGTGCTGCCGATTTCGTTGCTGGCGATCGGGATTGGGGCTGTGTGCGCGTTCGTGGCGCTGGCGCTTTTGCGGCTGATCGGATTATTCACACACCTTTTTTACTACGGGAATTGGGGCGGGAGTCTGATTTCTCCGGCAGGCAATCACCTGGGTTACTGGAGCGTGCTGGTGCCCGTGGCGGGCGGGTTGATCGTTGGAGTGATGGCGCGATTCGGATCCGAACGCATTCGCGGGCACGGAATCCCAGAGGCGATTGAAGCGATTTTGATGAACGGAAGCCGGGTGGAACCGAAGGTAGCGTTCCTGAAGCCGGTGTCGTCGGCGATTGCCATCGGGTCGGGCGGACCGTTTGGCGCGGAAGGGCCGATCATCATGACGGGCGGGGCGATCGGGTCGATGATCGCGCAATTGTTTCACCTGACCAGCGCGGAACGCAAGACGCTGCTCGTGGCCGGGGCGGCCGGAGGTATGTCGGCAACGTTTGCTTCGCCGGTGGCGGCGGTGCTGCTGGCGGTGGAATTGCTGCTGTTTGAGTGGAAGCCGCGGAGCCTGATTCCCGTGGCGCTGGCGAGCGGCGTGGCAGCGATATTGCGACGGTACATTCTGGGGGCGGGGCCCTTGTTCCCGGTGCCGTTTCATCCCCTGGTGATCGAGCCGATGGCGCTTTTGGGCTGCGTGCTGGTGGGGGTGCTGGCAGGCGGACTTTCGGCGTTGCTTTCGAATTCGATTTACGCGGTCGAGGATGCGTTCTCACATTTGAAGCTGCACTGGATGTGGTGGCCGGCGATTGGCGGCGTGGCAGTGGGAATCGGCGGATTGATTTTTCCGCAGGCGCTGGGCGTGGGATACGACACGATCGGCCAGCTCCTGCAGGGAAGCGTGACGACGAAAGTGATCCTGGGGATCCTGCTGGTGAAATGGTTTATCTGGGCCGTGTCGCTGGGGTCGGGAACATCGGGAGGCGTGCTGGCGCCGTTGCTGATGATGGGCGGAGCGCTGGGCGGGATCGAGGCGATGTTTCTGCCTAACGAGGGCGCGGGATTCTGGCCGTTGATCAGCATGGCAGCGGTGCTGGGCAGCACGATGGGTGCTCCGTTGACGGCGGTGATTTTTGCGTTCGAATTGACGCACGACGCGAATGTGCTGTTGCCGCTGCTGATTGCCACGATGGCAGCGTATACGCTGACGGTGCTGACGCTGAAGCGATCCATCCTGACCGAGAAGATTGCGCGGCGCGGGTATCACCTGAGCCGCGAGTATGCCGTGGATCCGTTGGAGCTGCTGTATGTCCGGGAGGTGATGCAAAAGGAAATCAGCACGCTGCCTGAGGATGAGCGGATCCGAGAAGTGCTTGGCTCGCAACAATTGATTGACTGGCATGTGCAACGATTGCTTCCGGTGGTGGATGCCCAGGGCCGGCTGCAGGGGATTGTCACCTCAGGCGACATCTACGAATGGCTAAAGAGAGATGAAAATGAGCAGGAACGTCGCTTGCGGGACGTTGTTCCTGAGAAATATGTGAGCGCCGCGCCGGATGAACCGTTGCGGGCAGCGGTCCATCGAATGGCAGAAAATGGAATCACAAAAATGCCTGTTGTGGAAGCGGAGACGGGCAGGGTACTGGGGATTGTGTCACTCGATGATGTGCTGAAGGCGAGGTCGCGGCATCTGGAGGAAGAGCGGAGGAAGGAACGCGTGTTGGGGTTTGGGAGTTTCTCGTCGAATTAGAGGCGAGAAAAAGAAAGCGCGACGCAGAGACGCAGAGGACGCAGAAATGAGCGGAGAAGAGGCCTTTCGCTTCGCTCAGGGCAAGCTGGCATAGCCAGCGCTACATTACATGGATCGAATGAGGCAACTCATGTAAAGCCCGTGGCACGTAGGTTGGTCAGTAGGGGGCGGGGAATTCGATCTGGGATTTGCGGTAGGCTTCCATCACGTCGGCAAGATCCAGCACACCTAAAAGTTGAGAAAGATCGGCGCGGTTGACTACCGGAATCAAGGGGTACCGCGTGGCGAGCGGAAGCGCGTCTTCGAGGTCCTCGTCGGGGTGGAGATAGGGCACCATGGTGAGCGCCTGGGTGCTGCGGAGGGGGCGAGTGTCTCCGGCTTCGACGAGATGCCGGAGTTCGCCGAAGGAGATTTGGGCGGGGGGCTGGCCTGGAATACCAACGAGGAAATAAGGCTCGGCGGTGTACATGACGAAGGGCCATGCTTCGGCGGCGGTTTTTGTACCGTCGAGAACAATGGCGGGGCGAGGACGCATGGCGTCTTCGACGTTGAGGGTTTCCTCTTCGCGTTTTTCTTCCATGGCAGGGAGGGAAAGGCCATCGTGGCGGGTGATGAGTTCGAGGATGGGGGCGGCTTGCAGGCGGCGGGAGATGAGGTAGGAAAACATGTTCGCGACGAGGACCGGAAGAATAATCGAGTAATCGCCGCTGACTTCGAGGGCCATGAAGACCGATGTGATTGGGGCGCGAAGGAAGCCGGCGAAGAGGACGCCCATACCAACGAGAGCGTAGGTTCCGACCGAGCCGGTGAGATTCGGGAAGAAGATGCGCTCGACGGTGCCGACGGCGCCGCCCAACATGGCACCAATGAATAGTGTCGGAGCAAACATGCCACCGGGAGTGCCGCTGCAGAAGGAAAGAGTGGTAGCGAGGATTTTCAATCCGGCGAGGATGCCAAGGATTTGCCAGGTGTACTGGTCGTGCATGGCTTGGTCCATGAAGTCGTAGCCGGCGCCCATGACCTGCGGAAATCCGGCGAAGGCGATGAGACCGATCAGCAAGCCCGCAATGCCGGGGTAGAGGAGCTGGAGTGTCGTCGAAGTGGCTTTGAGCTTGGGCCGGATCCAACCGATCGCCTTGGAAAAAACGACGGAGGCGATGCCACCAAGGATGCCGAGAACGGCGTAAGCAACAAGTTCCTGCCAGCGGATGACGCCAACCGAAGGGATGCGGAAGAGGGGCTCGGCGCCGAGGAAAAGGCGCATGGTGACAACGCTGGAAACGGCGGAAAGGACGATGGCGCCGAGGATGCCGGCGCTCCAGTGGCCGATAACCTCCTCGATGACGAAGAGCACGGCGGAAATGGGAGCATTGAAGGCCGCAGCAAGTCCCGCGGCGGCCCCGACGGGAGCGAGGAGGCGCATTTTCTTGCGCGAGAGCTTGAGGCGTGTGCCCACGGCGGATGCAAGGCCCGCACCGATCTGTAGCGAGGGATCTTCGGGGCCGAGCGAGTGGCCGGAACCGATGGCGAGGGAAGCGGTGATGAATTTGCCGATGACGGTGCGAATGGGGATGTAACCGTCGAAGACATAGAGCGCGGCCTTGGTCTGATTCAGGCCGCTGCCTGCAGCGCCCTTGAAGATCGTGAAGATGAGCAGAGAGATGAACAATCCAGCAAGCGCAGGAGCGAGAAACGCGCGCAGGGGAGAAGGGTTTATAGCGCTGCCGAGAAGATAGAGGCGGGACCACTCCATGGTGATACGGAAGCAGACGACGGCGAGGCCGGCAAAAATGCCGATGAAGACGGCGAGGATGAGGAAGAAGCGGTCTTCGTCGAACGAGAGTTGCGCGGTGATGCGGCGGCGGAGCGAGTCGGCAACGGAAGCAACCGAATCGTGCCCCGGCGAAGGAGTGGTTAGAGTTGTATCCGGCGTGCTCACTTTTCATCCATAGCGTGGGAATTGGCCAGCGCAAGAAGCGCGGAGTCCTCCGAGGTCGGTTGGCCACAGAGAGATTGCGATTGCTTTTCTACGGAAGCAGAAAACTCAAACAGCGCGTCGATTTGGTCCGGTTGGCGAGCCAAGAAGCGGGCATTGGCGTTGGGCTTCCATTGTTTGAGCTGTTCCTGCAGAGCTGCCAGTGATGGCGGGACCGAACCGTTGGGAGTGGACGTTTTCTGACAAGCATCCAGCCTCGTGGAAGCAATCTGGAAGGCTCGCAGGACGCGCTGAATTTTCTCTGACTCGTGCAGGCCGTGATCGAAAGGATTGAGAGCGGCCGCAGACTGGGCGACTTGGAGCAGATTATGGACGTCGGGACCGGCGGAATCCTCCCGCCTCGCGCGGCCCAGATAGGTTTCCGCGGAGCGGTAGTCTCCTATCTGTAACGCGGCTTTCCCGGCACCATACAAAGCAGGGAGATATTTCGGGTAGAGCTGGAAGGCCAGGCGGTATTGGGCCATGGCTCGCTGGTAATCGCCGACCTGGGAGTAGAGATCCGCGACACGGGTGTGGAGAACGGGATCTTCGGGCAGATTGCCCGAGAGGATGATGAGTTGCGATTCGGCCTGGCCGGCGTCTTTCCGCTGCAGATAGAAGTTGATGAGCTCGAAAAGGGCTTCCCGTCGATGGTCGGCGGCGGTTTCGGCCCAGTCGCCGAAAATGGCGCCGTTGAAGTAGCGCTCGGCTTCGGAGACATTGCCTGCCTGGGCGGCGAAACGAGCGAGATGCAGATTGACGAGTCCGTTTTTGGGATTCACCTGCCAGAGGCTTTGGTAGTAGTTCAGGGCCTGGTTGGTGTGGCCGGCCTGGGTGAGGGCTTCGGCGAGGCTGAGGCGGTAGTCCCAATTTTGCGGGTCGTACAGAAGGGCGGTGCGGAAGTCTTCGACGGCGGTGGCGGGTCGTTGCTTTTGGAGTTCGGCGTTGCCGTTGGCGTACCACTGCTGGCCGAGTTGATTGCGGCGACGGTCGTAGGCCTGGCTGTAGGCGTGGGTGATGGTGGAAAAGACCACGGCAACGAGGACCAGGATGCCGACGAGGAGCGGCTCGCGAACGACAAAATCGCGCCGGAAGACGTTCATGCGGATTCCGCCATGGATCAATTATATCGTATTACGACATTTAGTGTGGGGATGTGGAAGAAGAGGATTAACACAGAGGGCACAGAGGAAGAACGCGGAGAACACAGAGAAGAGGCTGGCTTGAAAGCCAGCCTACGTGGAAGAGGGAAGAGAAGAACACAGGCTGAAGGCCTGTGCTACCGCGTTAGAAGGCGTCGCCGCCGCCGCCGCCGAAGCCGCCACCTTCGAAGCCACCTCCGCCTCCGCCGCCACCGAATGCGGAGCCTTCGGCGCTGCGGGGAGCGGAGGTCATGGCGCTGCCGGCCAGGGAAGACATGGAGTTGAGGTTGTTGGCGAACAGATAGGGGTAGAAATTGGGGCCGAAGCTACCGCCTTGGTACCAGTCGGGCGGTTGCGTGTAAATACCCTGGAAGGCTTTGCTCCAGTTTTTCTCGACGCCCAGAGCCATGGCAAAGGGGAGAAACTTTTCGAACATTTCCGGCGTTTTGATCATGCGGTTGAAGCGGTCGGAATCGACGTGAGCGAGGAAATCCTCGAAGCCGAGAACGCCCTCTAAGGCGCAGGCTCCCGCCTGGGTGCGCGCGGGCATGAACCAGCCGAAGAGGCAGACGATCATTCCCGTCAGGATGCCGGAAGCTACAAAGGGCAGAGGCGCCATGCCGAATCTTTGGGAAAGCCAAACGCCGCCGCCAATGCCGATGACGCCGACGACAAAGCCGAAACCGATGTACGCGGCGCGGACGGTGTCCGGGCGATGGGTGTAATAGCCGTTGCCGAGGAGCGAGTAGAAGATCTGGTTTTTGATGTCCGGGATGTTGGTGTAGAAGGTGTTTTGAAGATCGTCCAGAGAAACAGAGTCGCGGGCGTTGCCCATGGGGAAGAGGCCGCCGAGCAGAGATTTTTCGTGGGGCTTGAGGTTCCACTCACCGACAGGCTTTTTCAGGTGGAAAACATACGTTTTGCTGTGAGTGAGGCCGAGGAGCTGGTCTTTCTGCTTTTCCTCAATGACCAGGTAGCCGCGGACAGCGAGATCAACGATCGAGGCGGTGATGTCGCGCATGTCCACGGAATTGTCAATCAAAGTGCCGACTTCGCCGGGGGTGAGCTTGTCGGGCGGCTCGTATTGCGCGGCGATGGGACGCAGGCGGGGATCGCGGCCGCGGGTCCACCACCACCAGAACATAGCGAAGAAGGCGACGATGGGGAAGGAAAACGCCCAGTTGCTGCGCAGGTAGAGGGAAAGGCGGTCGAGCGCAGTGGGTTCGCGCACGGCGCCTTTGTCGAAGGCGACGGCGAGGGTGAGGCCTTCGTGCATGGGCAGCGGAGCGGTGGTGCGCACATCCACGCCGGTGCCAACGATTTCAACTTCGGCTTCGCGACCCGTGGATTGATAAGCGCCTGTGAAGGCTTTGGCGCGGAGATTGGAAGCACCTTCGGGAAAGACGACATGGGCGCTGGCGGATTCGATGGAAATGGCCCATTCGTCGCCGGTGACGTTCCAGTAGAACTCGTCGTGATCGTCGAAAAATTTCAAGGCATCGGAAACGGTGTAATGGATGGAAATCGTGCGAGTGCTGTTGTCGGCGTTCGGTATGTAGATCTTGAGGCTGAGGTAGTGGCGTTCGCGGCTGGTGTCGTATTTGAGCTTGGCACCGGATTCATCGGTGATGCCTTTGACATCGAGGAAGAGGGAGTAGTTGAGGCCGCGCGAGGTTGTGTACTCGACGGGGATGAAGCGGTTGATGCCGTGCCAGGGACCGCCGACGAATTCCATGGTGATATTTTCGGTGACATCCACGGAGCCGCTGGGAAGGACGACGATCTCGGCGTCGAATTTTTTGAGGTGACGATCTTTGGCGGCGGAGGAGGAAGCCACCACGAGAACAAACAGGAAGAGGCCTGCGAGCAGGAGTGAAAAGCGGGAAGGTGCGCGGCGCAGGGCCATCGGTAGAGTGAGGATCGCGGCTCAGGCCGTGGGCGAGCCGAAGCTGACTTTGGGGGCTTCGCGTTCGGCAGCCGCGGTGACTTCGAAGAACTCGCGCTGCTTGAAGCCGAGCATGTTGGCGAAGATGTTCGTGGGGAATTGCAGGATTTTGGTGTTGAGGTCGCGGACGACGGCGTTGTAATAGCGGCGCGCGTTCTGGACGGTATCTTCGATCTGGGAAAGCGAATTCTGCAGCGAGGTGAAGCTTTCGATGGCGCGAAGCTGCGGATAGGCCTCGGAGAGGGCGAAGAGGCTTTTCAGGGCGCCGGAGAGCATGTTTTCGGCTTCGGCCTTGTCGGCAGGCCCGGTGGCGGTCATGGCGCGGTTGCGGGCGTTGATGACGGCTTCGAGGGTGCCCTTTTCGTGGCCGGCGTAGCCTTTGACTGTTTCCACAAGGTTGGGAATCAGATCGTAACGGCGTTTGAGCTGAACATCGATATCCGCCCAGGCGTTGTCGCACTGGACTTTCAAGCGGACGAGCGAGTTGTACATGCCGATGACGAAGAGCACCACCAGGACCAGGACGACGAGAACGATTATCCCGACCATCAGTTACCTCACACAGAGAATACGGATTGCGGTACGAAGTTATTTCACTATACGAAGGGAACGGTAGGGAGTAAAGGCCAGCGTGAGGCAGAGGTTCTTCAGGAGCATCGTTTAACGGTGAGGAGCTCAGTTTGTGCCCGGGGCCGTCGGTTGTTTGGGGACGTTTCGGAGGGCCTCTGCCTTTGCGAAGGCCTGTTTGGCATCTTGTTCCTTACCGGCCTTCTGGAGGGAGAGGGCAAGATTGGTGAGCAAGTCGGGGTCCTGGGGAGACAGCCCAGAGGCGCGCGAGAAAGCAGTGACGGCTTCGGGATAGCGATGAAGCGAGTAGAGCGCGGCGGCGAGGTTGGCTTGAGCTTTGAGATTTTTGGGATCGGTCTCGAGGGCTTTCTGGAGGAGGGGAACGGCTTCGGCTGGGCGAGCGAGGAGATTTAGCGCAACGGCGTGATTGACGGCAGCGTCGAGGAAGTCGGGCTTGAGGGCGAGGCTGCGGGTGAAGAGCGCGTCTGCGGATTTCGGATCTTTTTTAGCGATGGCAAGCAAACCGGCGGAGTTGAGGAGTTCTGGATTATCCGGATGGGCGGAAATGGCCGCCTGGAGTGGCGCTTCCGCGTCCTTGAATTTTCCCTGCCCAATTAGGAGATTGCATTCGAGAGCGGTGGCGAGCGGGTAGTCCGGCCTAGCGGTGAGGGCATTCTGGACAAAAGCCAGGGCGTCATCGAGGTGACCCTCGTCGGAAAGGGCGACCGCAACAGCGTAGAAGGCTTCGGCGTCAAATTTGCCGGAGCGGCGGGAGGCTTGGAGATAGGGATAGGCTTCGGAAGTGCGCCCCATCAGGACGAGAAGTGAGCCGAGTGCGAGATTTGTGTCGGCGTCATCAGGGGCAAGGGCGTAGGCCTTTTTCAAATTGTCCAAGGCTTCGGGGAGCTTGTTCTCCTTGCGTTGAGCGACGGCGAGGTTGTACAGGGTGCTGCTGTTGTCGGGCCGGACGGCGAGACTAGCCACGAACTTGGGTTCGGCATCAGATGCTCTGCCTGCCGCCAGAAGGGCGCTGCCCAAGGTGGCCAGCAGGTCGGGGTCACGCGGATGTTGAGCGACGGCGGTTTGCAGAATGCTGATGGCTTCGTCAAGCTGGCCTTTCTTTTGAAGGGCGGAGCCCAAATCCTGGGCTGCTGCCGCGAACTTGGGAGAGAGGGCCAGGGCCTTGCGATAAGTTTCAATGGCGGCATCGAGCTGTCCGCGAGATTCCTGGACGACGCCCTTGCTGATATAGGCGGGAGTGTAGTCGGGGCGGACGCGGATGGCTCCGTCGGCGCAGCGCTCGGCGTCGTCGAGCTTGTTTAAAGCCATGTAAAGCGAGGAGAGGTTGGCGTAGGTGGCGGCCAGCAGGGGACTGGTGTTGATATTTTTCTGGAGGAAAGGAATTGCTTTCTCGTAGGCCTCGGCGGCCTCGGCATACGTGCCTTTGTTGGTGAGAGCATCCCCGATGCAAGTGTAGAGAGTGGGCTGATCCGGCCACTTTTGAAGTGCCTGACGGCACACGGCGACGGCGCCGTCGTAATCGCCTTTTCCAGAAAGAGCGGCGGCTTTATAGGTGACGTCAGCTACGGCGGGTGGGGCGGCGATCTGTGCTGAAGACACCGAAGGCAGAAGCACCAAGATCAGAAGGCTGACGGTAAGAACCGATGGGCGGCGCATATCTGTAGTGGATTCCTCGCCTGAGGAGGATAGCACAAGCGGGTACGTAGCCAGTTAGAGTGTAGTTACTCATATTATTATTGACTTATTGGTTCTACTCTTAGGCGGGCTGACCAGCGATGCTCTTCGAAACATTGAGCGCTACGGTTTATGGGATTGACGCACACCTGGTGCAGGTGGAAGTGGACGTGGGCGCAATGGAGGATTTTTACGTGGTGGGGCTGCCGGACAACGCGGTGAAGGAAAGCCGGCAGCGAGTGAAATCGGCGCTGAAGAACTGCGGGTTTGAGTTTCTGTACGGACAGGGCGTGACGATCAATCTGGCGCCGGCGGATTTGCGGAAAGAAGGGTCTGCGTTCGATTTGCCGGTGGCGTTGGGGCTGGCGAGGGTTGCCAGGGGCAGTTTTTCGGGAAAGCGCTGGACCGGATGATGTTTCTGGGAGAGTTGTCGCTGGACGGGAGCGTGCGGCCGGTGCGGGGGCCTTGGTCTACGCGCTGAAGTCGCTGCCGCAGGCCGTGGACCTGGTGAATTCGCCGGAGTCGTTTCAGCGTGTAAAGGTGGACGCGCAGCAGATGTTGCAGGAGTCGGCGCAATACGGCGTGGATTTGCGAGACGTGCATGGACAAAAAGCGGCAAAGAGGGCGCTGGAAGTGGCTTGCACAGACGGGCATAACATTTTGTTCATCGGGCCGCCGGGGGCGGGGAAGACCATGCTCGCGAAGCGAATCCCGACGATTTTGCCGGCGATGTCTCTGGAGGAGGCGATCGAAACGACGCGGATACACAGCGTGGCGGGGATTCTGGAGAATGCGCAGGGATTGCTGGGCACGCGGCCGTTCCGTTCACCGCACCACACCATCAGCGACGCGGGATTGATTGGCGGAGGAGCGGTGCCGCGGCCGGGCGAGGTGTCGCTGGGGCACAACGGCGTGCTGTTTCTGGACGAGTTGCCGGAGTTTCAGCGGAATGTGCTGGAAGTGATGCGGCAGCCGCTGGAGGACGGGAGTGTAACGATTTCGAGGGCAGCGGTTTCGGTGACGTTTCCTTCGCGGTTCATGCTGGCGGCGGCGATGAACCCGTGCCCTTGCGGATATTTTGGAGATCCCGCGCACGATTGTCATTGCACGCCTCCGATGATTCTGCGGTATGTTTCGAAGATTTCCGGGCCGCTGCTGGACCGGATTGACATTCACATTGAAGTGCCGGCAGTGAAATACAAGGAGTTGCGGGCGCCTTCAGCGGCGGAGGATTCGGCGGCGGTAAGGGGGCGGGTGGTTGCGGCAAGGGAAAAACAGTTGCAGCGATACCGAGGCGAAAAGACGACTTATTGCAACGCGCAGATGGCGCCCAAGCTGATCCGGAAACATTGCGCGATCAATGCGGAGGGGGAGAAACTGCTGGAGAATGCGGTGACGAAGCTGGGGTTATCGGCGCGCGCATGACCGAATTTTGAAGGTGGCCCGGACAATCGCGGATCTGGATGGGACGGCGGATGTGCAAGGGAAGCACTTAAGCGAGGCGATTCAGTACCGGACACTGGACCGGGATTATTGGGCGTGAAAGAGGCGGTGGCGAGTAGCGAGAAAGGGGACCCGAAGATTGGAGAGGAGAATAGAGCCAAAGCTTAGATTCGGAAGCGTGGGAGAAGAGAACCTAACGCAGCGACGCAGAGCGCGCATAGCTGCCCGGAGAAGAGCACAGCCAGGAATGGGTGTCCCACATAGGGAATCGGCTCCATTGACTTATGTTTGGGCGCTGTGTTACGGATAAGAACGCCTTTTTTGAGGGAAAACGCCCAGAAACACCGACCCGGAATGGCGCCTGAGACAAAGCACCTGGAAGTTACGCTGGACACCCACGTCGAGAGCGTGAATCTCGCGGAAGAGATGTGCGTGCGCGTGGCGGAAGCGGCCGGATTCAATGAGGATGAGTGCTACCGCATCGGTATGTCGGTGCGGGAAGGCGTGATCAACGCGTTTCACTACGGAAATCAAGAAAAACCGGAGAAGAAGATCCACCTGGCGATTGAGTTGACCGGCGAGCGCATGGTGATTCACGTGATGGACGAGGGAAAGGGCTTCCGGTTGAACGACGTGCCGGACCCGCTGGCCGAGGAAAACCTGCTGAGCACGTCCGGCCGGGGGATTTTCCTGATGAAAGCGTTTATGGATGAGTTTGATGTGCTTCCGGGACGGACGGGGGGCGCGGAGCTCGTGATGGCCAAGCGGCTGCCGCTGTTGGGAAGCACTTCGAATAATGGAAACGGCAACACGGCCAGTTCGGACGCGGCGCCGCACCAGGAAGCATAGGAACGTCATGCCTTCTCTTTTCGCGACAACCCGGGAATTCAGCGGCATCGCCATCGTGGACCTGAGCGGAAGAATTTCGCTTGGGGATGGCAGCGCGCTATTGAGGAAGACGGTGCGCGACCTGTTGGACGAAGGTCGGACGAAGATTATCCTGAACCTGGGCGACGTGAACTATATAGATAGCTCGGGGATTGGGGAACTGGTGAGCGGCTTCACGGCGGTGCGGAACCGAGGCGGCGAATTGAAACTGTTGAACCTCACCAAGAAAGTGAACGACCTGTTGCAGCTCACGAAGCTTTTCACCGTGTTCGAAGTGCACAACGATGAATCGGCAGCGGTTCGCAGCTTCACATAAAACTGCTGCGAGTTTCTAGTCTCCCGCGAGAGCCCAAGGGGGCGGATTTTCCCTGCGTTAATTTACAGCGTTTGCCAAAATTCGCGCATTTCAGGCGCCGCCTGGTGGCCACTCTTCAGCACCGGCGAGAGCGCTTCGACTCCATTTCTAAAGCTTGGAATTTGTGTTGGTTACTGAGGAAAGTAAGCGGAGACCCTGATGCGGTCTCGAACAAATGTTCAAGTTTGGACTCTCCCTTGCAATTTCTACCTTTAGGGCCGGGGGCATGAAGTACTAGATCTACCTCGGCGAAATCCTCACCTCGAACCTTTGGTTCTGCGAAAGCACGGTCCTGCATGGGCATTTTTGTTGGCATTGACATTGGTAGCGTCAGCGCAAAGCTGGCGGCCATCGGTTTGCCCCGGGAAGGTTCTGTTCTCAAAGAACGGATTGCGGGGCGGAGGTTTTTTCGCGGCAGCCTGAGAATCGAACAGGCCGTGGGAAACGGCGTTCTGCTTTCTGAATACCGCCGCACGTTGGGGAGTCCGGCGCAGACTGTGCGTGACCTGCTGGCGGAACTTCACGCCATCCTGCCTGGTGAAACAATCGAGGGACTGCGGATTACGGGCTCCGGAGCGAAAAGGACCAGCCAAGAGCTTGACGCAGCAACTGAGAATGAGTTCAAGGCGATCGCGTGCGCGATCGGGCAAGTATACCCGGAGGTCCGGACAGTTTTCGAAATCGGCGGAGAGAGTTCAAAGTACCTCCACTTGGCAGAAGCGACCAAGGAGCAGGGGACGACGGGGTCCGACGCACACACCTATGCGACGGGGATTGCGGATTATTCGACGAGCGGAGAATGCGCGGCGGGCACCGGATCGTTTCTGGATCAGCAGGCTACGCGACTGAAATATCGTGTGGACGAGATTGGGGAAGTGGTTGCCGGCGCGAAATGCGCGGCGCGAATCGCGGGAAGATGCTCGGTGTTTGCGAAGTCGGACATGATTCACGCGCAGCAAAAGGGATATACGACGGGTGAAGTGCTGAAGGGGCTGTGTGAAGCGGTCGCGCGAAATTTCAAGAGCAATATCGTACGGGGGAAACCGGTGATTGAGCCGGTAGCGTTGATAGGCGGGGTTTCCCAGAACCACGGGGTGGTCCAAGCGCTGAAGGACATGTTCCGATTCAAAGAGAGTGGGCTATATCTTCCGGAAGAGCATTCCTGGCTGGGTGCACTGGGGTGTGCATTGCTGGAACGCAAGGAGCGGCTAGGTGCGAAGCGCCTGAGGGGGCGGCCGAGGAGCAAATTCAAACGCTATGAGGGCCAGGGTGAAGGGCGATTGGATCCGCTCTCGTTGGCGAACGTGACGCTACTGCGGGACCATCCTGAGGCAAGCCGGACGGAAGAAGTTGGTGCATCGGATGAACTGATTCCGGCGTATCTGGGAATCGATATCGGCTCGGTGAGCACAAATTTGGCGTTGCTCGATGAGGAGGGGAGGCTGCTGCATGGGATCTATCTGCGGACAGCGGGCCGGCCAATCGAGGTAGTGCAGGAAGGACTTCAGGAGATTGACCGGGCGTTCGGACAAAGAATTGTTGTGCAGGGAGTGGGGACGACGGGGTCGGGCCGGGAATTGATTGGAGAATTGGTCGGTGCGGACACGGTGAATGACGAGATCACGGCGCACAAAACAGGGGCAACGTTTGTGCACCAACGGCTGGTGAAGCCGCAAACAACAGGTGTGGAAAACGCGGGTGAAGGTGCCGGAGAGGTGGACACGATCTTTGAGATCGGCGGGCAAGACTCGAAATTCATCTCAATCGATAACGGAGTGGTTGTAGATTTCGCCATGAATGAAGCATGCGCGGCGGGGACGGGGTCGTTTCTGGAAGAGCAGGCCGAACGGCTGGGGATTCAGATCAAAGATGAATTTGCCGCCAAGGCGCTGGCGTCGGATGCGCCGGTACGGCTGGGGGAACGCTGCACCGTGTTCATGGAGCGCGATGTCACGGCCGAGTTGCAAAGCGGCGCAGAAGTTGGAGACCTTGCGGCGGGGTTGGCGTACTCGGTGGCGCTGAATTATCTGAATCGAGTGGTGAGAGGAAGAAAGATCGGGAAGGTCATCTATTTCCAGGGTGGTACCGCATACAACGATGCAGTCGCGGCGGCTTTCTCACAGATTCTAGGTAAGCGGATCATCGTGCCGCCCCACAACGGGATCATTGGCGCGATCGGGATGGCATTGATTGCGCGCGAGGTGATGCGAGGAAAAGCAAAACCGGCAAGGCAGGCGGTGCGTGCGGCCAGCGCAGCAGCCGGTGGCGGGGGCTTAGCCACGCTTTGTGTGACAGAGCCTGAACCAAGCCAATCGACGTTTCGCGGGTTTGATTTGCATCGAGCGAGTTTCGAGACGCGCGAATTTGTATGCAAGGCGTGTTCGAATTACTGCGAGATGAAAGAGATCACGGTGGAAGGACGGAAGACGTACTGGGGCGACAAGTGCTCGGACAAGTTCCGGAAGCGCGCGCGGACGGAACGGAGACCTGTGATTGCAGATTTGATGGCGATGCGGGATGTCATCCTGCGGGAAGGCTTTCCGGCGAGCGGCTCGGGAACGACATCAGGAAGGATTCGCGTGGGAATTCCGCAGGCGATGTACTTCTACGACCAGCTACCGTTTTGGGGAACCTATTTGCGGGAAGCCGGGTTTGAAGTGGTTCTTTCGGGGACGACAGATCAGGGATTGGCGACGCGCGGTACGGAGTTGAGCCTGGCAGAGCCGTGCTTCCCCGTGCAAATTGCACACGGACACGTACACTCGCTATTGCAAGGAACAGCGGAGCGCGCCCCGGTGCACTATGTCCTGCTGCCGAATGCAATGGACCGGGAGGCACCGGAAGGGACCACTGCCTCCTGCTTGTGCCCCTGGAATCAGACTTTGCCCTACGTAGTGCGATGCGCACCAGAGTTTCAGTCAAAGGCCGATCGCATTCTGGCTCCGACGATCTATTTTCGCGCCGGCCGGAAGCACGTACAAACACAGCTAGGGACATACTTTCAGGGGTTTGGCATTTCCGCCCGGTGCAGCCGTCGAGCTGTGGAAGCGGCCTACCTGGCACAGGAGCAGTTTCAGGAGCGGTTGGTGGAAGAGGGGCAGCAGGCGTACGCGACGCTGCGAGCGACGGGCGAACCGGCGGTGCTGCTGATAGGGCGGCCGTACAACCTGTACGACCGGAACGGGAATTGCGATCTTCCGAGAAAGCTACGGGATCTCTACGGCGTGAATGTGTTGCCGTTCGATTTCTTGCCGCTCAGCGATTATGCGGTCCAGAAAGAGTACCCAAACATGTTCTGGCATTCCGGTCGCCGCATTCTGGAGGCTGGAAAGTTCGCGAGCCAGCATTCCGGCATGCACATCATCTACGTCACGAATTTCAAATGTGGGCCGGATTCATTCACCAAGCATTATCTTCGCGAGACAACCGGTTCGCCCTTCCTGGTGCTGCAATTCGATGGACACGGGAATGACGCGGGTTATCTTACGAGGTGCGAGGCGTATCTGGACAGCAAGGGGCTATTGCGATGCCAGGCCGTACAGTGAATGCGTCGCGGCAAATTCCGCCGAGCCACCCGCTCTATGGACGGAAGACCTGGTTGCCGCGGATGTCTGATGGAAGTGCGCAGTTGTTTGCCGCGGTTCTGCGTTCGATTGGGGTGGATGCGGAGGTTACGCCGCCATCCGACGACAGGACTTCGGAACTGGGTGGTCGATTTACGAGCGGAGACGAATGTTACCCGCTGAAAGTGACGCTGGGGGATTTCCTGAGAGTTGTGAAGCAACCGGGATTCGATCCAAAGAAAAATGCGATTTTCATGGCCACGGGTCACGGGCCATGCCGATTCGGGCAGTACGAACGGTATTTTCGTTCGGTTTTACAGAAGTCAGGCTACGGAGAGGTAGCCATCGTAGCGCCCAGCGCGGAGAGAGGATACACCGATTTTGGGGAAGCTTCCGGAGTTTATACGCGGAGCGCCTGGCGAGCGATCGTCGCGGGAGATATCCTGCTGAAATTGTTGCTGAAAACACGGCCGTATGAAATCGAGGCCGGCGAGGCCAATGAAGTTTTTGAAGCGTCCGTGCGGTCACTCTGCAAGGTGCTGCAAGTGAGCTATGCAAGCAGCCGCGAACAAATGAGCGCCCTGCAGTCCGAAATGATTCGAGTGCGGGAAGCATTTCGGAACGTCCGGGTGAACCGCGAAGCCGGGAGGCCACTAATCGGAGCGGTAGGCGAGATATTCTGCCGGTTGAATACATTCAGCAACGCGGAACTGGTGCAACGCCTGGAAGAAGCCGGTGCGGAAGTGTGGATGAACGATATATCCGAGTGGATCTGGTACATCAATGCGGATGAATTCCGAGCTTTTCGCGTTGCGGGTCGACGGATGTCGCTGGAAGCGTTCGCGGCACAAATTCGAAATCATTTTCAGCACCGCGACGAGCACGCGCTTATTTCATTGTTTGCAGAAGACTTTCGGGGCTATGAGGAACCAGGAGATATTCGCGCAGTGCTCCAATTTGCGGAACCGTATCTGCCATATTTTGGAGCGAATGGGGAGATGGTGGTGAACGTCGGGAAGGCTGTCTATTTCGCACGCAAAGGATTGGATGGCGTAATCGACATTAGCCCATTTGGCTGCATGAACGGAATCGTGGGAGAGGCAATCTATCCGCGGGTGAGCCGGGACAATGCCGGCATTCCTATCCGGAATTTCTATTTTGACGGCACGCGATCCGATCTGGATCGGGACATCGGGATTTTTCTGGAATTGGCCAGATCTTACAAGCGAACAAAACCCTGGCCGACGAATTCGACACGGACCTCAGAGCTGGAGACCGTGAGCAGGTAAAGTTACTCGAACAATTGTGGTAGGACGAGATGGCCAGTCTGAAGACTGGCCGTTTTTATTGGACATTTGTGATTACTGCGGGGGAGCGGGCGCTGCCAATTCTTTGAGCTTTTGTTCGGCGTTCTGGCGAATGCCATCGCGGAAGGCTTCGGGGTCGATCGTGTCCGAGGGGAGAAGATCGAGTGCCTTTTGAGCACTTTGGCGCGCGAGATCGTTTTGACCGTCGGCCAGATAGGCATCACCAAGGCTGTCATAGACATTGGGCGAATTGGGAAAGAGAGAGGTGTTGAGCTTGAGAATTTCGATGGCGCCTCTTTTATCGGCATGCTGGAGATGGTCATATCCGATACGATTAACGATTTGTTGCAGACCGGGAGTGGATTCGACTTCTGAGCGGCGGGCATCGGTCAATAATTGCGAGGGGTCAGCGGAGTCGGTGTGATCGAGGGCCTCGAGGAATTGGGTTTGCGGTGTGACGTAGGGCGATGGTTTGGCAGTGTTTGCGGTGAGCGATTTCAGCGCGGTGGTGAGCCAATCGACAATCATGGGTGGGAGGTCGGGATGAGCGGCGAACAATTCGACTCCGTGGCCTCCGGTTTTGTAACGAACGAATTTTGTTTGTGGGTTAGTGGAGAGGGTGGAGATCCATTGCATGAGGTCGGAGACGCCGGGATCGGTGTCGTCTTCGGCGGTGGCGAGAAAGAGGGGAAGCGAGGCATGATTTCGCAGGAAATTGCGGCCTTCGAGGTTGGTGGATTCGGAAAGAAGAACAAGCGCCTTGATTTCGGGATGATGCATGGCCAGGTGGACGGATTGATTGACGCCGCAGCTTGCGCCACCCGCGGCGAGGAGTTCGTGCGAAACGCCGGGCTGCGCGAGGAGGAACTTGTAAGCGGTTTCGATGTCGAGAGGAAATTTTTCATTGAAGACGACGTTGGCCTGGTCGGGAGAGAGTTTGTCAAAAGGCGTGCCTTCGGAGTCGCCGTAGCCGCGGAGATCGATGGTTACGACATTGAGGCCAGCGGCGGCCATGCGCGAGGCGAGGTCGTCCCAGACTTTGCGCTGGCGATTGCACTGGTGGAGGAGAATCAGACCTGGGCCGGGAGCGGCGGCGGAGAAGTAGGTAGCTTTGAGTTTGACACCGTCGGGAGCGGTGAGGTCGACGATGCGGGGCGCGGGCGGCTGCTTGGCGTTCGCGACAAGCGCACAAAGAAAAAGCGGAAGGGCGCGCAGGAGTTTCATGAGGCCTCCAGAGGGCTTTTTTAATTTGGACTGAGGGAAAGGCCAATAGTGAGCAAGGAGAGTGGAGAAATCTCGAGAACGTCGCGTCAAACAGGCGCGCCGGCCCGCGACTTTCAGTCGGATTCACGAGAGTGGGGAGGCCGACAAGTGCGGCGATTCACGACGACGGATCTTGCAGTAAGCGCAATGTTCCCGCTGCTGCCTTGTTGCATGCGGCCCAGGCAACAACGAGAACTTTGCGGTGATGAAAGGCAAAGTGAACCGGCTCGGCTCGTTCACTTTGCCTGCATCGATTCGAGGTAATGCACCAGGTTCATGACGGGCATCTGGACCATGGCGGCGTCGCGGCTGCTGACGGACGAGAAAAGCAGACAGGCATGTCGGCGGAGCCATGGGCCCCGGCGACGCCCGCGCGTAATTCATAGGCAACATGGTCGGCCGGGAACTTGCCGTTGTTTTTCTTCGCCAGTTGGGTCAGGTCGCTTGGCGGGGCTTTCAGCGCAGTGGCGGCAGGTCCATCGCCCTTGCCATCCTTGCCGTGGCAGGCGGCGCAATAGGACTTGTACATCTCACTTCCAGAAGCTGCCGATGTCATTTGAATGGGTTCTTTCTTTAGTTCCTTTGTCTGCGCGAAACTGCCAGCGGCGGTAAACGTGAGCAGCGATCCGAAAATAACGGTATAGCGAAAAAACTGCGAATTCATGGGGGGTCTCCATCCGGAAAAATAGCATTGCCCCCATTGCCCAAATGAAACGGCCAGGGCCCTGTGGGAGCGTAGGAACAGCATCGGACTGAACCGGGAGAAGCGTTTGTGACATTTGACCCGTGCGAACTTGCGTTTTGCGTCGGGAGCGCCCCGGGTGACCGATTGACAAGGTTCCTGTTAGGCTGGAGCCTGTGGTGGACAAGAAACACAACGTGAGTATGAGGAATTCTCCTCCGGGTGCGTGCAAACCATGAGTGAACTGGTATTGGTGGAACGTGTAAATGGGGTGGCGGTGCTGGCGGTGAACAATCCTCCGGTGAACGCGTTGAGCGCCGGCGTGCCGGAAGCGATTGGGGCAGCGATTGCGGTGGCGCAGGCTGATCCGGCAGTGAAAGCGATCGTGTTGATGGGGGCGGGGAAGACGTTTATCGCTGGGGCGGACATCAAGCAACTGGAAGACATGGCGTGGGGCCGCGGAAGCGCAGCGCCGAACCTGCACGGTTTGCTGCAAGCGATTGAAGACAGTTCAAAGCCGGTGGTGATGGCAATTCATGGAACGGCGCTGGGCGGCGGGCTGGAAGTGGCGATGGCGGGGCATTACCGCGTGGCGGCGGCGGATGCGCAGATGGGGCAGCCTGAAGTGAACCTGGGGATAATTCCCGGAGCCGAAGGGACTCAGCGGTTGCCGCGGCTGGTGGGGATCGAGAAAGCGATCGAGATGTGCGTGAGCGGAAAGCCGATGAAGGCAAAGGAAGCGCTCGGAGCCGGGTTGCTGGATGCGTTGGTGGAAGGAGATTTGAAACCAGGGGCGGTGAAGTTTGCGGAAGCGGTGGCGAAGCGGGTCGGCCCGCTCCCGAAGACGAGAGAGAAAAAAGCGGAGTTGCGGACATCGGGAACATTGGAAGAGGCGCTGGCGGCGGGACGAGGATTGGCGGCCAAGGTCAAGAGGAACCAGACCGCGCCGCTGAAGGCGATTGAGGCGATTCAAGCCGCGGCGACGATGCCTTATGAGGAAGGCTGCAAACGTGAGCGGCAGCTTTTCCAGGAATGTGTGACATCGGAGCAGTGCCGGGCCCTGATTCACGCATTTTTTGCGGAACGTGCAGCGGGGCGGATTCCGGGCGTCAGCAAGGACACGCCGGTTTTGACGGTGGGACGCGTCGGAATTGTCGGCGCGGGGACGATGGGCGGAGGCATCGCGATGGCGTGTGCCAACGCCGGGATCGCTGTATTGCTGAAGGATACGGAGCAGAAGGCAGTGGACGCCGGGATGGCGACGATTCGGAAAAATTACGAGGTCTCCGTACAACGAGGGCGCTTCACACCGGAGGCGGTTGCCGAGCGCGTGGGAAGGATTCGCCCGCAGACGGACTACGCGGGATTTGAAGCGGTAGACCTGGTGATCGAAGCAGTGTTTGAAAACATGGAGTTGAAGAAGAAGGTTTTTCAGGAATTGGTGAAAATTGCAAAGCCCGGAGCGGTGTTGGCATCAAATACGTCGACGCTGAGCATTGATGAAATAGCGAGCGTGACACCGCGGCCGGAGAGCGTGATCGGAATGCACTTTTTCAGCCCGGCAAACGTGATGCGGCTGCTGGAAATTGTGCGGGGCAAGGAGACTTCGGCGGCCACGGTCGCGACGGCACTGGGCGTAGCGAAAAAGATCGGGAAAGTGGGAGTCGTGGTGGGGAACTGCGAAGGATTTGTCGGGAATCGGATGATGTTTCCGTACATGTATGAAGCGCAATTCATGGCGGAGGAGGGCGCCACGCCGGAGCAGGTGGATCGCGCACTGACGCGTTTTGGATGGGCGATGGGAATCTTTGAAGTAGATGACATGGCAGGATTGGACGTGGCGTGGAGAATTCGCAAGGAGTTGGGACACTTCTCAGAGCCCGGAGCGCGGCGGCCGCTGGTGGCGGACCGGCTTTGCGAGATGGGGCGCTATGGCCAGAAGACTGGAAAAGGCTGGTACGTGTACGGGGAGGATCGCAAGCCGAGGCCGGACGCGGAGGTGTTGGAGCTGATCCGCAAAGTGGCGAAGGAAGCGGGCATACCGCAGCGGGAATTTCGGGAGGAAGAAATTGTGGAACGCGCCCTGTATGGATTGATCAACGAGGGAGCGAAGACTCTAGAGGAAGGATACGCATTGCGAGCTTCGGACATTGACATCGTTTATCTGAATGGATACGGATTTCCGGCCTGGCGAGGCGGGCCGATGTTTTATGCGGATGCCGTGGGACTGCCGAAAGTGTACGAGCGGGTCAGCCAGTTTGAGAAGGAACTTGGGCAGAGGTGGAAGCCGGCGAATTTGCTGAAGAAATTGGCCGAAGGGAAGAAATCGTTCCGCGAATATGACGCCGAGCGTGAGGCTTGAGTCGAGGGATTGCAGTGATCCGAGAGGCGCACACCGCAGCGGACACCGCGTGGATTGTGGAGCGCGGGCGAGAGCTGGGGTTTTCTTTGTGCGGCGTGGCGGAGTTTGAAAAATTTCCCGAACATGAAGGTTTCCGCGAGTGGCTGGCGCGAGGATACGCCGGGGAGATGGCGTATCTGAGCGACGCGCGGCGGCGCGAGCCTGCGCAGTTGCTTGGCGAAGCGAGAAGCGTCGTGGTGTGCGCGCTGAACTACAACACGGCACATCCGTATTCGGGTGAAGCGTTACATGGAAAAGGAGGCCCGCCGCGAGGGTGGATTTCGCGTTATGCGTGGGGTCGCGATTATCACGAGGTAATGTGGGAGCGGCTCAATATGCTGGTGAGCCGGATCGGAGGGAAATTCAAGGAGGCGCAGTCATCGCGGGCGTATGCGGATACGGGTCCGGTTGCGGAGCGGATCTTTGCAAAGTACGCGGGACTGGGATGGTTGGGAAAGAATACGCTCCTGTTGAATGAGAGTCTGGGATCGTGGTTTTTTCTTGGTTTGATCGTAACGACGTTGGACCTTGTTCCTTCACTTGGGCCCGCAGAGATGCCGCCCGCGGATTTGTGCGGGTATTGCAGGCAGTGCCTTGATGCGTGTCCGACCGGAGCGCTGGTTGAACCGTACGTCCTGGATGCGCGGAAGTGCATTTCGTACTTAACCATTGAGTTGCGAGGGAGCATTCCGGAAGAGTTGCGGGAGGCAATGGGTCAGCATGTCTATGGGTGCGACATTTGCCAGGAGGTTTGCCCCTATAACCGCGTGGCGCCTTTGACAGAGGTGCGGGATTTTGAGCCGCGGAATGGGGAAGATGGCGAGAGTTTGCTGCGACCAGAATTGGAGTGGCTGGCGGGAATGACGGAGGGCGAATTCCGGGAGATGTTTCGGGGTAGCGCGATCAAGCGAGCGAAGTGGCGCGGATTGGTGAGGAATGCGTGTGTGGCGCTAGGGAATGCAAAAGTAGAGAAGGGGACACCGGATCACCGGAGGATAGTGGAATTGTTGGGAAGGTTGGGAAATTCCTTCGAAACCGCGATTGCGGAATCTGCCCGATGGGCATTGTCGCGCATCCAGTAAATTAGGCTGACGGGTCAATCCCGCTTCCAGCGGACCGACGCTGGGGGAAACCGGAGTGGTTGAGCCGAAGTCGGCGGGGCGATATAATTCGCGCGCAGGCCTTCGCGCCCACATTCGCGGAGGAGTTTCATAGATCACCGGAATTTTCTGCCTGGGCGGTGGAATTCTAAGCGCAGGCTTGCTGGCAGCAGGACATGCAGTTCCCCCTGCTTGGCGCGGAACTCAGGTCGGATTTAGATTCATATTTCAACTTGGAGGAAAAACCCGTGGCATTCACAGTGCCCCCTTTGCCGTACCCGAATGACGCCCTGGAACCTTACATTGACGCCCGAACGATGGAAATCCATCACGACAAGCATCACGGCGCTTACGTTACCAACCTGAACAAGGCGCTGGAAGGCCATGCGGACCTGCAGGCCAAGTCCATTGACGACATTTTGAAGAATCTGGACGCGATTCCGGAAAACATCCGCACGGCCGTACGGAATAACGGCGGCGGGCACTGGAACCACACGCTTTTCTGGCAGCTCATGAAGAAAGGCGGAGGCGGAGAGCCGAAAGGGGATCTGGCGGCAGCGATCAACGGAGGCTTCGGATCCTTTGCGGGATTCAAAGAGAAGTTCAAGGCCGCCGGGCTTGGGCGATTTGGTTCCGGCTGGGCGTGGCTGATTGTGAAGGATGGGAAGCTGGCGATCGATTCCACGCCGAACCAGGACACTCCGTATTTCCTGCACGGCAAGGCTGTGCTGGGCATCGATGTTTGGGAGCACGCGTACTACCTGAAGTATCAGAACGTGCGCGGCGATTACATTGATGCGTGGTGGAATGTGGTGAACTGGGACAAAGCGGCGGAGTTGTACAGCGCCGCAAAATAATGAAGGATTGAAGGGGGTCGGGGAAGCCCGGCCCCTACAAAGGAAAAGGCCCGAACCAGATGACCGGTTCGGGCCTTTTTATTAGTTCCAGAAAGAGTTCAGGCCATCATGCGATGGCGGGCCAGCGGAAGTACCTTGCCCGAATGGAGGGGGCGGCGATAGTTGTCGCGGCGCTGCTGAAAAGGAGCGACCTGAGGGGCGGGTGAGCCCACGGCCGGCGGAATGGCGTTCAGAGTATGGCGAGAGGCTTCGCGCATCAGCTCAAGGCGACCACGAACTTTGAACTTGGCGAGCAGCGAAGAGACATGAAACTTGACGGTGCGCTCGGAAAGGTTAAGTTCGTTAGCGATTTCCTTGTTGGCCAGACTGCGAAGGATACCATCCAGAACTTCTTCTTCGCGGCGCGTGAGGCGCACGGCGCTCTTGGCGCTGTGCCCGGCGTCGAGCAGCTTTTGGGCTTTTTCCGCAAGTCCGAAGAGGCTCTCGGGAGAAGCGGGAACCATCACCAGATAATCCTTGGGATTCTGGCCACGAACCATGCAGTGCATGGCGAGCAGGCCGGCGGCGTGGTCAACAGGGAGCTCCCCGGTGGGCCCAGCCTCGACGTGAAAGTGGGCTGTACCGGTGCTTTTTTCGTAGAAGAGGTAAACGGTGGCGTTGGTGGTCGGGTCTTTAGACTGGGTGAGCGAATGAGTCGGTACGGTTCTGCGGATTAGCTTCACGTGCACTCCTCCGTATGGTGCCTCGTGGTGGGACCGAAGCCACTCTAGTGAAATTTGACCTTCAAAGCCTCCGTGGGAGGCCGGCCGGAATGACCGAGCAAGCGACGGGGAAGAAAAGCCGGTGCCGGCCCATTTACACCAGAACAACAATCCCTCAGAAAGCCTCTGGGTAAAGTAAAGGATCCCCATCCACAACTTGCGAAAGTTACACCTGACCGCGGGGAGGTATTGCAGCCAGATTGCCGGACTGTCAATTATTACAGGGGACGATTTCTCAACGACTTAGGGGATAGGTAACAGTCCAAAGTGCACGAAAGACTGGTAGAAATTGCGTTGCACCCGAAGATTTTTCTCATTTGAGGAGTTTTCCACAACCTATGGAGTAACGATGCGAGTTTGCTCGGGGGAGATGAGTTCGTATTGGACGCCGCGCCAGCGAATGCGGCGGCCGATGAGGGACGAGATGAAGTTGACCAAGTACAAGAATGGAACAGCGAGGGTAACCAAGATATAGATCCACGATTGGCCCATGATTTGGCTGCGGGCCGAAGGAAGGGCCTCGGTTGCGCCGATGACCCGCAGAGCTCCGCGGATAGTAGCGAGGAGAAGGGGGAGCATCCACAACGTGATGATTTGGGAGGCTGGGCGCGATTCGAAGAGCAGGCTTAGGGTCACAAAAAAGCCAAACAAGATCGTGAAACAAAAGAGAAAATGCGTGGCAAACGCCATCGCCCACGTCTGCGGGCGATAGACGCGGGTAATTTTGACCTGGCGGTTGGTGAACTCCAGAAGATTGGGAAAGTCCGTTTGCACGTAGGAAAGCGTGAGGCATTCCGGCAGGAAAACGATTTGCCTTCCGGTTTTCTCGATTGCGGCTGTCAGAGAATAGTCATCGCTGAACGAATATTGCCAGATATCCAGCATGCCGATCTGATCGAAAATGCTGCGACGAATGGCGGTGCCGCCTCCCCAACAAAAGTTCTTTTCATGGCCGCCGAGCATGGTGACTACGGAAGCGTTCCAGGCGGCCAGCAAGGCCGTGGGCAAGCTATTGTTGTTAGGTATAAACCAACGCATGGTCGTGGTAGCGCCGATGCGGGAGTCCGTAAGCGGCGCGACCATGTGATGCAGCCAGGCTTTGCCGGGGCGCCCATCGGAATCGGTGAAGACCAGGGCTTCAAACTCGGGTGGGAGTTGCTCGACGCAAACTCGCAGATTGTTTACTTTTTCCGAACAATTGGCGGGTTTGCCGGCGATGACGATATTGGCCTTCACGCGAGAGGAAGCAGCCACACGTTTGACCGTTGTGTATGCGGGATCTTCCTGCGAGGCAAGGATGAAAAAAACTTCATAGTTCTGATGGTTGAATTCGCAGAGGGAGACGAGATTGCGCTCAAGGCCGGGTTCCATTCCGCGGCACGGGCAGAGGACTGCGGTGCGGGGAGCGTAGAACCCGGGATCGGTTTGCAGGCGGCGGCGGACGTAGACAAGCCACTGGATGCCCTGCCAAAGCAGGTAAACGCCGGCGGCAATCTGGAGCAGCGCCAGAAATGAGAAGAGAGTTTCCACGCCATTTCAGCATAACAAAGGCAAAACCGACGGGAAGAGGGTTAATCGGGGGTAGAATCGGACCGGTAAACACCGGGTTACCAAGGAGAGAAACATGACGGGTCGCGTAGATAGTTCGATGGTGACGACGGCAAATGAACTGCCGGGATTTCGCGTGGTGAGGAACTTTGGCATCGTGCGCGGCATTACGGTGAGGTCGCGAAGCGTGCTGGGGAATCTTGCGGCGGGCATCCAGACGATCGTCGGAGGAAACATTTCGGTGATGACGGAGTTGTGCGAAAAAGCGCGCGAGGAAGCCTACGAAATTCTGCTGCAGCACGCGGCGCAGCATGGAGCGAATGCCATTGTGTGCATGAGGTACGACGCGAACGAGGTGATGCAGGGAGTTACGGAAGTGCTAGCGTACGGGACGGCCGTGCAGGTGGAGCGGATCGGATAAGCACGAGCTGCGCTGGACGTTTCGTTGTTCCGATAGACTTGTACGATCGTTTCCAGGGAAACGTGAATGTCAGGGAAAGTACTTCCAGACATCGTTTAAGTCGCCTTCTGTATTGCTGACAGCGCCGTAGCCGCCGAAAAGCCACAGGTTTCCTTTTTGATCGATCCAGCCGCTGTGAAATGAACGCGCACCCGGAACATTGTTCGGAGCCGGAGTGGCTTGCATACCATAAATGCCTGCCTGATTTGACGGGCCGGTGTGGATCGTCATCTACGCAATTTCGGCGTTCGCGGTGGTGCGCTTCGGATTGATTGTGCTGGCGAGCGCGTCGTTCGCGGCCAATATCCTGCTGAACGTGCCGTATACGTTGGATTTTTCCGCGTGGTATGCGCCGAACATAGCGGGCGTGATTTTGTGCTTCGCGGGTCTCGCGGCTTGGGGGTGCTACACTTCGCTGGCGGGGCAAAAGGTCTTGAAGGGCGAGTTGTTCGAGTGAGGTACAGGGATTCCAAACGGGCAGTGTTATGGCTGACGTGCTGCTGCGACAACCTGCGCGGCGAGTGACTCAAGATCAGTGAGGGCGCGGCTCGCAGCGACGCGGGCCTTTTCGAGGAACGAGGAGTCGAGCACGAAAGCGCAGCGGTCGACGAAGGGGTGATTCGCGGGCTCAAAGGATTTGCGCGGTTTGCGGGGCACGCCCGTGCGAGCAACAAGTTCCTCATACATCTGTAAGTCCGATTGAAATTCGAGGGCCTCACCGACGTTCCAGCGCTGGTGGCGTGTGAGGGACGAGAGGAATTTCTGGCGGAAGGCGGCGGCTTCCTTCCGGGTCATTGACTTGGATTTTTGCGATTCGCTTCCAAAAGAGCCATGGGTGACAAGAGCGAGGGCACGGGCCGAGATCGTCAGCAGGGCTTCGCGCTGGAGAAGGTTGAGGAGGTCGCGGTAAAGGACGGCGTGGACTTGCAAAGAGTGGCGGCCGTGTTCGACGACGTAGGAATCAACGAAGCGAGGGATGCAGCGCTCGCGGAAGAGGGCTTCGCTAAGTTCCCGGGCGAGGGCAGAGGGATCGGGCTCAGATGAGGGTTTGGTTTTAGCCTTGGTTGGCATCAGCAGAATTCATAGTAGCAGCAGTTGGAGAGTGAAAAGAAAAAGGCTGGCATAAAAGCCAGCGCTACATTCCGATGATGGCTAGATTTTGTATGAAGCAAAAAAAGAAGGGCCGGGCTTGCCCGGCCCTTACAGATTATTCAGTTAATCGGGGCTACCCAAAAGTGCCCAGCACTTAGTGGACGCTGGCGGAGTCGCCGACACCCGGCTGTGCAGGCTCGGGTTCGGGGACGACCGGCGCAATGGGTTCCTTTTCGAGTGCATGCTCGAGGACTTCGTCGAGCGTGCGCACGTAGGTGATCTTCAGATCGCCGAGAATGTCTGGCGGAAGATCCGCAACGGCGTTGGGCTCGTTGTCAGCCGGGAGCAGCACGTGGGTGATGCCCGCGCGCTTGGCGCCAAGGACTTTTTCCTTCACGCCACCGATGGGCAGAACCACGCCAGACAGGGTCATTTCACCAGTCATCGCCAGGCGGTTTTTCACCGGGCGATTGGTGAGCAGGCTGACGAGAGACGTGACCATTGCCGCGCCAGCGGAAGGCCCGTCCTTCGGAACCGCGCCGGACGGCACGTGGATGTGGATGTCCAGCTTGCGGAAGAAGTCCGGGTCGATGCCGTAGCGTTCGGCGTTGGCGCGGGTCCAGGTCAACGCGGCGGTCATGGATTCTTGCATGACTTCGCCGAGATGGCCGGTCATGGTGAACTGCTTGCCACCGCGCATGCGGCTGGCTTCGATGAAGACGATATCGCCGCCCACGGGAGTCCAGACGAGGCCGACGGCCACGCCGGGCTTCTTGACGCGCTCGTCGATCTCCTTTTCGGTGCGGAACTTCGGCACGCCCAGGAATTCACGAACGACCTCTGGGGTGACGACCATCTTCTCCGTTTTGCCTTCGGCGATGCGCCGCGCCTGCTTGCGCACGATGGTGGCGATCTCGCGTTCGAGATTGCGGACACCGGCTTCGCGCGTGAAGCTGTGGATGATTTCCTGCAAGCCCTCTTCGGTGAATTCCAGTTGTTCGCCCACCTTGATGCCATGTTCGGCCGCCTGCTTGGGGATCAGGTACTTGCGCGCGATGTGGATCTTCTCCTCACCGGTGTAGCCGGGGAGTTCGATGATCTCCATGCGGTCGCGCAGGGGCTCCGGGATGGGATCCATCCAGTTGGCGGTGGCGATGAAGGTGACCTTCGAAAGGTCGAAGGGCACATCGAGATAGTGATCGCGGAACGTGGAATTCTGCTCCGGATCGAGAACCTCCATTAACGCGGAGGACGGATCGCCGCGGAAATCGCGACCGAGTTTGTCCACTTCGTCGAGCATCATGACGGGGTCGTTGGTCTCTGCGCGCTTCAGGCCCTGAATGATCTGGCCGGGCAGGGCGCCGATGTAGGTACGGCGATGGCCGCGGATTTCGGCTTCATCGTGCATGCCGCCCAGCGCAATGCGGGCGAACTTGCGTCCCAGGGCGCGTGCGATGGACTTGCCAAGCGAGGTTTTGCCCACGCCTGGAGGGCCAACAAAGCACAAGATGGGACCTTTCATGCCGGGCTGCAGCTTTTTGACCGCGAGGTAGTCAAGGATGCGCTCCTTGACCTTCTGCAGGTCGTAGTGGTCTTCGTTGAGGATGTCCTGTGCCTTCGGGATGTCGATCTCCGTGCTGCCGGAAGACTTGGCCCAGGGCAGCGAGGTCATCCATTCGAGATAGGTGCGCGAAACCATGTACTCCGCGGAAGCCGGAGTCATCTTGGCGAGGCGCTTGAGTTCGCGGTCGCATTCCTTCTTGGCCTCGACGGGCATACCGGCTTCTTCCACTTTCTTGCGCAGTTCGTCGATTTCGGCCGTAGCATCATCGATTTCGCCAAGTTCCTTCTGGATGGCTTTCATCTGCTCGCGCAGCAGGTATTCGCGCTGGTTCTGGGAGACCTGCTCCTGAACCTGCTCGTTGATCTTGCTGCGCAGTTCGAGAACCTCGAGTTCTTTCGAGAGTTCGCGGATGAGGATTTCCAGGCGTTTGCGGGCGTTGGGAGTCTCGATCAACTCCTGGCGCAGCAGGGTGGTGAGACTTGGCAGCGTGCCGGCAATGAAATCGGCGAGCCGGCCTGGATCGTCGATATTCATGGCCGCGCTTTGCAGGTCATCGGAAAGCTGCGGTGAATGGCTTACAACGTCGCGGAAGAGATCCTGCGTGTTGCGTTGCAAGGCCTCGAGTTCGTTGTCCCTTTCGCCGGTGAAGTCGGGTTCGGCCGTCACCGAAGCCCTCAGGAACGGGTGCAAGGTGAGCAGATCGTTGATGCGAATACGCTGCAGACCCTCGAGAAAGACAACGATGTTGCCGTTCGGCATCTTGACAGTCTTGTGGACCTTGGCGAGGGTGCCCACCTTATGGAGATCCGCCGCAGCAGGATCTTCGATCCGCGGATCCAATTGAGCCACAACGCCAAGTAGTTTCTCGTCGCCAGAAAGAGAGTTAACGAGGGCGAGAGAGCTTTCGCGTCCTACCGTGAGAGGCAGGACCGCGCCCGGAAACAGAACGGTATCCCGAACAGGCAGGACAGGAAGTGTGTCCGGTACAAAGTGTTTTTTGTCAGCCATGGTTTCCCCTTGCAAAAGGACGGGGGCGAGCCCGTCATGAATGGATTAGATGCAACAAGGGCGGAAAAGGTGCCCGAAAGTGCATCTCCAATCAGCAACAAATATTAGTCAAACACACTCAAATGTTAGCAGACTTAAACCCCTTTAGCAAATCTAGTAGTAACATGTTCCAAATGAATAATTTACGATGCATATTGGGTTTCCTGCCCAAAGCTTCTATCGGCTGACTGGCCGGAGAGGGTAGTGTCTCCGGATGAATTCCAAGGCCTGCTCCCGGGTTTGAATGGTCTCGTCGAGTTGAGCGTCTTCGAGCGAGAGAAGTATCTTCCGAAATTCAGGTCCTGGTTTATAGCCCAATTCTTGAAGGTCGTCACCCGAAAGTAATCGGGGAGGACGGACCGTGTCGGGAGGGGCGTGGACCAGGAACTCCCTGACGGTTTCATAAGCATCCAGCTTGCCATGGCTGGAGAGGCAATCGAGGCGGTGAAGTTCCAGATGCTCGTTGAAGTTGGGGAGGCGGACGAAGCGTTTCAGAGTGGAGGTGCGCATCTGGGTGACATCTTTGAATTTCATGTGGTTGGCAACAAGCGCCTTGACCTGATGGGTATCGTCGTTGGAGAAACGCAGGCGCCAGCAAATCTCTTCGGTCATCCGGACGCCTACGTCCACGTGGTTATCAAAACGGATGCGATCGCCAGTTTCGGCGGCAGAGCGGAAAGTGGGCGGTTTGCCGACGTCATGCAAGAGGGTGCCCCAGGCGAGGGTGGGGGAACCGTGCTTGGGCAGGGATTCCAGCATGAGCAGGGTGTGGATCCAGACGTCGCCTTCGGGATGATATTCGGGCGGCTGAGGAACGCCTTTCATGGCGGCGATTTCGGGAAGGATCTCTGGAAGCAAAGTAAGCTCGTCGAGCAACTCGAATCCGCGGCGGGCGGCTCCTTCGGTGAGGAGTTTGGTGAGTTCTTCGCGGATGCGCTCGGCGGAGACTACATGGATTTCGTGGGCGTGTTGGCGAATCGCTTTGAATGTGAATGGTTCAATGCGGTAGCCAAAGCGCGCGGCAAAACGAACGGCGCGCAGCATACGGAGTTTGTCTTCGGCGAAGCGCCGCGAGGGTTCGCCGATCGCACGAATGATTCCGGCATCGAGGTCGGCGCGGCCATTCACGAAGTCGAGGATTTCCCCGCTGTTATGGCGCATCAGGAGGCCGTTGATGG
>Ga0335069_10002004_pt1 | contig 31921 bp, 30 predicted proteins | sample Lox_Sample_11_FD_206714 | JGI IMG/M metagenome (GOLD analysis project Ga0335069, IMG submission 206714) | Soil microbial communities from Loxahatchee National Wildlife Refuge, Florida, United States - Lox_Sample_1.1 | ecosystem: Environmental > Terrestrial > Soil > Wetlands | place: USA...
ATGAGGGAATACGTTCGCAGGCGCCAAACCGATGGAGCGAGCGGGCGCACCATTAACATGGAGCTTGGAGAACTGTCGCGCGCCATTGGCCGCACGTGGCGCGAACTCTGGCCGCGCGTCAAAAAACTGGAAGAACGAAAGGATGTAGGCCGCGCAATCTCGCCCGTCGAACAGGGAAAGCTGCTTGACGTGACGGCAACGCTGCGTTCGCCAGTGGTGCGCACGGCAATACCGCTGCTGATGCTTACGGGCCTTCGTTCTGGTGAAGCCCTAAGCCTTCGGTGGCGACAGGTCAACCTTTTCGAGCGTACTATCACGGTTGGCCGTGCGAAAACGTCGAGCGGCACAGGCCGGGTAATTCCGATCAATGATGACTTGGCCAGTATACTTGCCGATCATCGCGCTTGGTTCGTGAAGCGCTTTGGGGAGCCAGAACCGGAGTGGTGTGTTTTCCCGTTTGGATCTCCTCAGCCTACGGCGCCCGACAAGCCTGTAACCGATATCAGCTCAGGTTGGGATCTCGTGCGGTCTCTTGCAGGCGTTTCCTGCCGTCTCCACGATCTCAGACACACGTTTTGTACTCGCCTGGCAGAAGCGGGTGTCCCGGAATCCACGATGCTCGCACTTATGGGGCACATGAGCCGGGCGATGCTGGAACGCTATAGCCACATTCGTATGGCTGCAAAGCGTGAGGCTTTGGCTGCAATCACCCTGAGACCCAGAGTTGAGAATTCGGAGCCGGTCCCTGTGAAAGTCCCTGTCGCGGCGCACGCGGGTCAAATCCAATAATCTGCAAGCTGATGATTTAGTTGGTGGGCCCTGAAGGATTTGAACCTTCGACCAACGGATTATGAGTCCGCTGCTCTAACCGCTGAGCTAAGGGCCCGCACACTCTGGAATCAGCTATTGAGCAGCTTAACATTTGGCTCCTGACGGCGCAGCGTCGGGATCCGTTACTGCTCCTTGAATCTGGTAATTTCGGTAAGGCCGAACGCCTCCAGCACGCGCGTCTGCACCTCGTCCGTAAGGGCGTTGATTCCGGACACGCCCGAGTCGTTTGACGAGACCCGATAGCGGAGTTGCCGTTGGCCCGGAGGCGTTTCGATGATCTTCAATACGCTATCCGCAACCTCTTGCGGGTCGGCCTCCGCTTTCGTCAGGTAGGCGCGCATGATATCGGGAATCTCTGCCGCCGCTCCGTATCCGGCTTCGCGGGCAGAATCCTCTCCACTTTCGAGCTTCATCATGATGGGAGTGCGATAGGCGCCCGGCTCAATCACCACAGAGTCGATGCCAATTGGGGCCAGTTCATAACGATAGGCCTCGGCCAGGGCTTCGAGGGCGAACTTGCTTGCAGCGTATAGGCCCAAGCCGGGCACCACCAGCCGCCCCGCGCCGCTGCTGACATGGAGCAGCAATCCGCTGCGTTGGTGCTTCATGGCCGGCAGAACAGCGCGGCTCATGCGTAGCGCGCCGAAGAAATTCGTATCGAAGAGCCGTTGCGCTTGGGCCGGGGTTACAGTTTCGGCAAGATCCACAATGCCGTAGCCCGCATTATTGATCAGAATGTCGATACGTCCGTATCTGGCCATCACCTCATCGATGGCGCGCGCTATGGATTCCTCATCGGTCACGTCGATTTCGAGCGCATGGAGAGCAAGTGCCTCATGCCCGGCGAGCGACTCGATCTCATGCGCGATGTTCGCGTTGCGCCCGCGGATTTCGCGCATTGTGGCAAAGACGCGATACCCGCCGCGGGCCAATGTCTCGGCACTCAGACGGCCGAAGCCCGTGCTTGCGCCTGTTACCACTACCACCTTGCCGCTGTTTGCCATACTCAAACCTCAAAAATCTCCAGCGCGCGTTTGAGGCTGGCGATCGGATCCCGGCCTTGGGCAGGGCTATACTCGTGCGCCACGTACCCGGTGTACCCGAGATCGGCGATTGACTGTGCAATGAAGTGGTAGTTCAACTCCTGCGTTTCATCAATCTCGTGCCGGCCGGGATTACCGCCGGTATGGAAATGCCCAATCCACTGGAAGTTGTCGCGGATGTTGCGGACGATATCGCCATCCATGATCTGCGCGTGATAGATGTCAAACAGGATCTTGACTCTTGGCGAGTTGACTCGTTTCATCACGTCGACGCCCCAGGCGATGTGGTCAAACATGTAATCCTTGTGATTGACCTTGCTGTTGAGATACTCCATGCAGATGTTGACGCCTTTGTCCTCGGCGTGAGACTTGACGCGGTTGAGAGACGCGACGCAGTTGTCAGCGCCCTCCGCGTCCGGCATGCCTCTGCGGTTCCCCGGAAACGTAATGATGCTCGGAATACCATTGGCGGCCGCTTCGTCGATAGCCGCATGGAGCGCTTTCTCCAGCCGATCGTGATTCTCCTTACGATTGAGTGCATCGGAAATGGTTCCGCCCGGCCCCGGCGGGTACATGGTGGGAATCAGGCCGTACTTTTTGAGGGTCGGCCAGTCGGCCGGACCGATCAGATCGTACCCTTTGCAACCCAAGTCGGCCGCCACACGGCAAGTTTCCTCGAAGCTCATGCTTCGCCCAAACACGCCACGCGTCACGCACTGCTTCAGCCGCCCTCTATGTTCCACCACTGTCTGTGCGGCCGCTGTGGAGGCGGCCAGCGCGGGCAAAAAGTCTCTCCGGCGCATCTCGTTCTCCTTGCCGATAAGCTTATCTCAGATGGCGCGGTTTGCATTAACCCGAAGGCGAATCGGCGGCACAGCTTGTCAGGCCGTCACGCGGTTTCGTGATTTGCCCTTGGTCTTGCGCAATTTTGCGTCATCTGCGAACAGGAAGTCCTCGATCTCGTCGATGCGATCACCCGCGTCGTCGTAGCCAATCTCAATCAGTTCGGTTGTGTACTTCGAGGTGAATAGCAGGTAGCTCATGAGATCGGCGCAGGACGCCGCATCTCGCCCCAGACTGTTCACGAAGTACTGGATGAGATAGGGCATGTCCTTGCGATGATGGTCCGCTACTTCAGACAAATCGACGGAAGGCGTAATGACGAATGATGCCAGGGGACGCATCCGCTCGCAGCCGGCCTCGTCGGAAGGGCGAATCTGCCCGCTCTCCAGAAGCTGGTTCAACCGTTCCAGATGCTCGATGTCGGTGGCGAGGTGATCCAGGAACATGACGTTAAAAAGCGTTCCCAGAACCTGGGCGAGCGACGGGTTCCCTTGGTCCACGGCTTCTTCCTGGTGCTCGCTTGTTTCGCAACGGACGCCGATCGCGAGGACCCGCTCCGCGCCTAAACGAATAATTGGACTCAGAGGCTGCTGCAGGCGCACACATCCGTCGCCGAAAAACGCCGTGCCTCGGGCGGTCTCGAGCCTAACGGGCGGAAAAACCAGGGGAATCGCCGCCGACGCACAAATATGGTCCACCGAGATCTTCGTGGCCAGCGTCACGCGCCGGCTTCGGTTCCACATGGGATGGCCCTTGGCTCCCTGAATAAACAGGTAGCTTTTGCCGGAGTTGTAGTTGGTTGCCGAAATCGCAAGCGCGTAGAGATGTTCGCGCCTGATATTGTCCTGAATCCGGTTGCAATCGAGGTGTTTGCTCAGGAAATGCCGGAGCGGAGTCGCGTCTAATAAGGAGTGAGCGTGACCTCCGCCGAGTACTCCGCCAAAGGAGAGATCGAGGATCCAGGTGAGGGAGTTATGGGCCTGCGTCAGAACATCGCAGCGAAAAATGTCGGAAGGCGAGAGCCTGGCCCAAAGCTCCGCGACTACTTTAGTGACGCGGGAGAAATCATCGCTGCCCGTAGCCAGAGCGGAGCCGTTGATGGCTCCGGCGGAAGCCCCACCGATGATAGGAAAAGGATTTCCTTGCGCTTGAACCCGTTTGATTTCGCCGATGCGTTTCAGCACACCGGCCTGATAAGCTCCGCGGGCGCCACCGCCCGTCATGACCAAACCGAGACTGTTCTCCATCCCCCGACCCCTTGCGGCTCACTCGTCCCCCAAGGAGCCCGAGCCTTTCTCCTCTCCCCCCGGGCGACATCATAGCAGGTTCCGGGGCCCGTGGCGGCCGGATTTTCATTTAGCGCTCAGGCCTGCGCTGCCAGGGCCGTCTGCGAGGTTTCGTGTCCGGCCCAATACTTTTTGCGTAGCTCTCCCTTTATCGTCTTGCCGGTCGCGTTCCTTGGCAGCGTCTGGACAAACTCCACCGAATGCGGTGTCTTGTAGTGGGCGAGCCGAGCGCGGCAGAAGTCGAGGAGTTCCAATTCGGTTGCCTCTTCGCCGGGTTTCAAGACAACAAATGCCTTGGGGACCTCACCCCACTTTTCGTCCGGAATAGGAATGACGGCCGCATCGTAGACCAAAGGGTGGGCCACTAACGTCTTTTCCACCTCAAGCGAGGAGATGTTCTCTCCCCCGCTGATGATGATGTCTTTTTTACGGTCCGTGATCAGTACGTAGCCGTGTTCATCGATGGTGGCCATGTCCCCGGTGTGCAGCCAGCCTCCTCGCAGTGTCTCCGCGGTCATTTCCTCCTGCCGCCAATAGCCCTGCATGCCGCCATTGCAGCGCGTGATAATTTCGCCGATCGCCCGGCCGTCAGGCGGAACATCCACGTCGTTGGCGTCGACGACCCGAAGCTCGACACCTGGGATGGCGTATCCTGTCATGGCCAGGCGCTCGTAAGGATCTCCTGCTTCGTTGAAGTGCACGCGATCAGGACGATGGCGCGAAATCGCCAGCACTGGCGAGGTTTCAGTCAGCCCGTACCCTGAAAAGCAGTGACACCCGAGTTTCTCCTCCACTTCGCGCACCAGCGTAGGAGCGGAGGCCGCGCCGCCAATCACCATCCACTGGAGGCTGCTCAATTCGTATTCGTGGCGCTCTGGTGAATGCACCAGTGCTGCCGCCATCACCGGCACCACGAAACAAGAATTGATGCGCTCGCGAGCGATCAGGCGAAATACTTCCGGCGGCTCGAAAGCGCGCACCATGACATGCTTGCCGCCCATTACGGTGATGAAGTGCGCGGCTCCCCAGCCGTTGGCGTGAAACAGGGGAATGGTGTGCAGATGATTGTCTTGCAGTGGGATGTTGAAACCGAGCGCAACGTCCAAAGCGTGCAAATAAACATTCCTATGGGTCAGCATCACCCCCTTCGGGGTAGCGCTCGTGCCGCTGGTATAAAAGAGCTCGGCCAACGAGTCTTCATCAAATCGCGTAAGGTCGTCGCACCACGGCTCGGCTGATGCCAGCAGATCCTCGTAAGTTTCGCTAGATAGCCAACTGGCATGCGGCGTTCCGTTCAGCAGGATGAAACTCTTCACACTGATTGCGCTCTTGCGGAAGGCGTCTACCAGGGGCACGAAGACCTGATCCAAGAACAGGACGGTAGCCCCGGAGTCGTTGAGGATGTACGCGAGTTCGCCAGGCGCCAGCCGGATATTCAAAGGGAGCAGAACGGCACCTGCCTCCAGCACGCCATAGTAGGCTTCGAGCAGCCGGTGACAATTGGGACTGAGGAACGCGACGCGATCGCCCGGCTTCACGCCCTGGGCGCGCAGCGCACCGGCCAGCCGCGCCACGCGACCCGCAAACTGCGCATATGTGAAACGATGATCACCGCAGACGACGGCGGTGTTATCCGGGAATTGCTCTTTTGCGTAACGAAGAAAACGGACTGGCGTAAGAGGGACATTCATAACGCCTCCTAACAACGACCGCAGCCCGAGCGGCCTCGCCTAAGACCTAAAACCTGATACCTGCGCCTCTTATCTCTGTGTAGCTAACGAATGCTTGACCTCTTCCACCATTGCCGGCACCACCTCGAACAGATCGCCGACAATGCCATAATCCGCAACTTCGAAGATTGGTGCATTGGCGTCTTTGTTGATGGCAACGATGGTCTTGCTACCTTTCATGCCGAGCAGGTGCTGGATCGCGCCGGAGATCCCGACGGCGATATAAACTTTCGGAGCAACCGTCTGCCCCGAGCTGCCCACCTGGCGCGCGATCGGCATCCAGCCGCTGTCGCAGACCGGTCGCGTGGCTGCCAGTTCGCCGCCCAGCACTTTAGCCAGTTCCTCGACAATTGGAATGTTGTCTTTCTCCTTGATGCCCCGGCCAACGGAGACGATAATCTCTGCCGCTGTCAGATCCACCGCGCCCGACGATTCGCGGAATGGCGGCTCGGGGCGCTGACGGATCGCCGTGGTGGCTAGGTCGGGAGCGAACGTCTCAACCGTAGATGTGCCTGGCTCGATCGCTTCCGCATTAAACGCGCCCGCCTGAATGGAAACAAAATACGGCGCCGCGCCACCGGGCTTCACATCGGCGTTCAGCTTACCCTGAAACAGTTGCCGCACAAACACCGGCCCATTCTCGTTCCGCATGCCGATGACATCCGAAATCAGTGCCTGGTTAAAGCGCGTCGCGAGCTTCGGTGCGAGGTCGCGGACTTGGTACGTGTGGGGAAACAGAACAAACGACGGCTGCACCTTGCGAATGAGTTGCTCCAGCGCGGCCGTATACCCGTCGGCTGTGTAGCCGCCAAGCAGCTCGTGCTCCACGGCATACACACGATCGAGCTTTTTTCTCGCCAGTTCGCTCGCGAGCGCCGTAATTCCCTTCCCTGGAATCGCCGCCGATACAGTGTGCCCAAGTTCAGCAGCCAGCCACTGGCCCACCACCAGCGTTTCAAACGACATGCGATTCCACTCGCCGGCGCGCTGCTCCATGATTACCAGTACGGATTCGCTCATATGACTCGTGCCTCGAATCTCAGCTTCTCGATCAGCTTGCTGGCGGCTTCCCTGGCGCTACCCTCGATCATCTGCGTCTGTTTTGACTTGCGCGGCAGATACACGCGCTCGATGGTGGCAGTTGACGAAGCGCTGACGCCAAGCTCATTACCTTCCAACCGCTTCAGCTCTTTAGTCTTGGCTTTCTTGATGCCCATCAGGGTCGCGTACCGAAGTTTATTGATGCCCGATTGGATGGTCAGCACCGCTGGTAGCGGCATCTCAATGTTCTGAAACCAGCCGCTCTCGAGCTCGCGCTTCACACGGATTTTTCCATCCGTCACCTCAGCCGCCATGACGATGGTCGCGTGCGGAAGTCCGAGAATCTCGGCCAGAACGACACCAGTCTGCCCGTAACCCAAATCGTCCGACTGGAGGCCGGTCAGAATGAGATCCGGCATCTCGCCCGCGACGGCTTTGGCTAATAGACGTGCCAGGCTGAGCGTGCCCCACGACGAGATGTGCTCGTCTTCAATGTGCAAGGCACGGTCGGCGCCCTTAGCCAGCGCTTCACGAATGGTTCGAGCCGCGCTTGCCGGCCCGGCACACAGCGCGATCACCTCGCCGCCGTGCTTCTCTTTCAACTGCAGCGCCTCTTCCAGCGCATAGGCGTCGGGCTCATTCATTTCGTAGCTGAGATCGCCGTCTTCAATCCAGCGCTCGTCAGCCGCGATACGAAGCTGCGAGTCACGAACGGGAACTTCTTTGATGGAGACGATGATTTTCATGGGACACACTCCGATTTCCGGTTCCAGGTTTTCAGCAAATGCCCGTCTGCTGGCACCCGACACCTGGCACCGGAAACATTAGTTCTTAACCGTCATACTCTCTGAGTCAACAGCCTTCTTGCCGGTAATTCCTTCGAGCCCCGCTAAGACGCCGCGATAGTCGTTCTTATCGCACTGCATAGCCAGGCCACCCTTTTGGTCCCCGTTGGCCCACGTCAACCCTATAAAGTGCTTCTTCGATTTGGTCAACGCCATGAGTGCACCAATGCCAAATGAGACAACGGCGAGTCCGATGGCCGCGCCCACTCGCCGGTGAACGTCTTGCCCATAGCTGATCTCTGTAACCGCTGAAGCCGGAATTGTGATCACGTCCGTTTTGTTACTGACCAACCGAAGCTGGTTGGAGTCGATATACAATTTCATGGCGGTTCCGGCCTTAGTGGCAGGGATCGAACCGCCGTCGTATGTGATCTTGTAAGCGTTATCTCCGGCAAACAAGAACAGCGGAAAAATGACGCACAATGCAGATGCGATGACGCGCTTCATGCCACCTCCCGGAGGACTTATTCCATGTTCGGTTCCAGGTGTCAGGTTTCAGCAAACACCTGCCTGCTGGCGCCCGACACCTGGCACCGCTACCTTACTGGACGTTCTCGAAAATACCAGCGGCCCCTTGCCCACCGCCGATACACATCGAAACCATGCCGTAGTGCGCCTTGCGACGTTGCATTTCGCGCAGAATGGTCGCTGTCAGCTTAGCGCCGGTGCAACCCAGCGGGTGGCCCAGCGCCACCGCGCCGCCATTCAAGTTGACCTTTTCGGGATCAAGACCCGCCTCCCGAATGACAGCTAGCGATTGAGCCGCGAACGCTTCATTCAGTTCAATCACACTGATGTCGTCGAGTTGCAGTCCAGCCAGCCTCAACGCTTTGGGGATCGCAACCACCGGACCAATCCCCATGATCTCTGGCGGGACGCCCCCGACGGCGTAGCTGACGAAGCGGACCATGGGCTTCAGCCCGAGTTCCCTGGCTTTTCGTTCGGACATGACGATGGCCGCTGCGGCGCCATCGCTGGTTTGCGACGAGTTACCGGCTGTCGACACGCCGTCGGTCGCGAATGCCGGTTTCAGCTTGGCGAGAGCTTCGAGCGAAGTGTCCGCGCGAGGTCCTTCGTCCTTGGCGAAAATGGACTTCACCCGTTTCGGTTTGCCGTTAAAGACAGTGCTTTCCACTTCCACCGGAACGATCTCCTCGTCGAACTTGCCGGCGGTCTGTGCGGCGATGGCTTTCTGGTGGCTGCGCAAGGCGAACTGGTCGACGTCTTCTCGCGTGACGCCGAACTTCTTGCGCAGGCACTCGGCGGTAAGTCCCATGCCCATATAGGTCTCCGGCAGGTTGTCCACGAGCCAGGGGTTGGGCGCGAGCTTGTTACCGCCCATCGGGATCATGCTCATGGACTCTGTGCCCCCGGCCAGAATGATATCCGCCGAACCGGCGCGGATTCGCTCGCTGGCGAGCGCGATGGCTTGCAGCCCGGACGAGCAGAAGCGATTGATGGTCATGGCTGGCACTGTATTCGGCAACCCTGCCCGCAATACAACGGCCCGTGCCATGTTCATGCCGGCTTCGCCTTCAGGAAATGCGCACCCGAGAATGAAGTCGTCAATTTCCCCGGGTTGGACCTGTGGGTACTTGTTCATTAACGCCTGCACGACGAACGCAGCCAGATCATCCGGCCTTGTGTTGCGCAGGGTTCCTTTCGGCGCTTTGCCGATGGCGGTGCGAAGACAATCAATAATAACGGCTTCCATATAGAATCTCCTTTATTGTTCGGCCCGCCCTTAGTTGCGCAGTGGCTTGCCGGTCTTCAACATGTGCGCCATACGTTCCTGCGTTTTTACATTGCCGCACAGGCTGAGGAACGCTTCGCGTTCCAGATCCAATAAGTACTGTTCGGAGACCAACTGCTCCCCAACGAGACGGCCTCCGGCCAGCACGTAAGCCAACTTTTCGCCGATGACGCCTTCGTACTCGGTGATGTAGCCACCCTGCACGAAGCTCCATACGCCCAGTTTCAATAGGCCGTATGCGGCATCGCCTGCGACCTTGACGTCGGTCCGCGGCACGCCGGGAACATAGTTTGGTACCAGGGTCAGCGCCAAAGCCTTGGCGTCCGCGACGAGCCGTTCCGGATTCATGGAGATGGGAGCGCCCCGATCGAGCAGACCCAGGTTCTTCGCCTCCTCGGCGCTTAACGACACCTTTGCCATGCCGATGAGTTCGAAGGCTTTCCGCGCGTCCTTCAGACGGAGGGTCAGTTCCTTGCAGCCACCCGCCGCAGGAATCAGGCCCACTCCCAGCTCGACTTGGCCCATGTAAAGCTCGGCTGAGGCCTGCGGAATCGTGTGCAGCACGATCTCGCAGCCGCCCCCCAGGGTCCGGCCAAACGGGGCCGAAACCACGGGCTTGTGCGCATACTTGAGGGCCATGTTGACCTGCTGGATCCGATTGACGGCGGCATTCAGCTCATCCCATTCGCCCTCCTGCGCGGCCAGCAGAATCGGCACCAGGTTAGCGCCCACGCAGAAGTTCTCGCCGTCGTTGGCGATGATCATGGCCTGGAAGTTCTTGTTGGTTTCGTCCAGGCCCGCATATAGCATGCTGATGATGTCTTCGCCAATCGAGTTCATCTTGCTATGGAACTCGCAGCACAAAACGCCGTCGCCGACATCAACCAGCGATGCGCCCGCATTCTTCTTCACTACGCCATGCACGCGCTTGACGTCTGCGAGCACGATGGTGCCGGGCCGGGAATCTATGGGCTTGTGCTCCATGGTGAGCACGTCGAAGTACTGCGCATGCGGATGGGGCTCTTCCGCCCACCGGTAAAGCGAGGTTACGCCGCGGTCTAGCATTTGCTGGATGCTGGGCGGTAAGACCCGGCCTTCCTTCTGTAACCGGTTGGCGATGTTCTGGAATCCGAGAGCATCCCACAGCTCAAACGGTCCCATCTTGTGGCCGTAGCCCCAGCGGATACCGCGGTCGATCTCTACGATTCGATCGGATATCTCGGGAATCATCTCCGCCGAATAAAGGAAATAGTCGCTGAATAGCTTCCAAAGGAATGTTCCGGCCCGGTCGCTGGAGTTAATGAGTGTATTGATCCGCTCAGGAATGTTCTCGATGACCATCACGGCTTCCACCGACGGGAACTTGGGTTTCTGGACCGGATGATACTCCATGGTCTTCAGATCGAGCGCCCAGATCTCCTTTTCTTCGCCTTTGACGACCCGCTTGTAGAAGCCTTGGCCGGTCTTCTCTCCCAGCCATTTGCGTTCCAGCATCTGCTTCTCGAAGTCTGGCAGCAGGAAGCGCTCGGCCCACTGCGTGCCCTTGTTCGCCTCGTGTAAGTTGGGGCTTACTTCTCCCCATACGTCCATCCCCACCAGATCGAGCATCCGGAAGCTCGCGCTATTCGGGAGCCCGATCAGCGGGCCAGTCAAAGCGTCGGCTTCCTCGATGGTGTAGCCGTCTTCGTGAGTGATTTTGCTGACGGTGGCGCCGAAGAAGCATCCGACGCGATTGGCGATGAAGTTTGATGTGTCTTTGCACAGGACCACTCCTTTCCCCAAACGCTTATCCCCGTATTCCTTCACGAAATCCAATACTTCCGGAGCGGTCTCCGGCCCGGGAATTACTTCCAGCAGGTGCAGGTAACGGGGAGGATTGAAGAAGTGCGTACCCAGGAAATTTCGGCGGAATGGCTGCGGGAATCCCTCCGCGATCTTGGCGAGCGTGATTCCGCTCGTGGAAGTGGAGAGAATCGTGTCGGGTTTTACCACGCCGGCCACGCGGCTCCACAGATCGCGCTTGATCTGGAGATTCTCGGCCACCGTTTCAATCACCCAGTCACAGTTGGCTAGCTCGTTGAGGTGGTCGTCGTAATTGCCCGGCTTGATCAGCCGGATCGCGTCTTCCGAGAAGAACGCGCCTGGTTTTTGCTTCACCGCGGTCTGGATCGCTTTGGTGGCTGTGGCTGACCGGTTGGGCTCATTCGGCGTGGCCCGGCTCAGCAGCAACGAGGGCACCCCTGCGTTGGCGAAATGCGCGGCGATGCGCGTCCCCATGGTTCCGGCGCCGAGGATCGCGACACGCCGTAGCGTCCGTTCCGAACCTCGACGCGCTTCTTTTCGCGGTACCTCCTCAGCCCGGCTGAGTTGGTCGATAGCATGTGCAGTTCCCGCCATGATTAATTGCCTTCCTTTCGTTCTGTTCTGTGTCGTGGATGAGGCGCAGACCGGCGGCTTAACTCCCCTCCATCGAACGCATTCTGCGGTTGCGTGATGTCACTCGGACCGCTCGGCATAACGGCGCCTCTGCTTCAGCACTTACCCAAGTCTTGGAGGTGGTTGCAGCCGGCAAATCCAGTCGCGGACCACTGAGACCGGGGCTTGCAGCATGCCTGATGATTCAGGCTTGTACCGCGAGTGCTTTTCGAAGGTCTTCGGGCTCCCCCAACACGTTTACGGGGAAAAGCACTCACACACGAGATGTCCGAAGTTCAGTTTTAGGGCTTTACCTTCGATTAAAAGGATATGAGTATCCTAAATTCTTGTCAATGGTAATTCGCACCCCGAGGCTTAAAAATAGGGGTTCCGCGTGGGTAGAGACATCCTCAATGAGACAGGGATCTACTTGCTGTGTGGGAATACAAAGCAATTGGACTTATAAGTACAATCCACCATTCACGTTCAATTGCTGGCCGGTAATGTAATCTCCGTCAGCCGCCAGGAATGCAGCCGCCTTCGCCACCTCGGAGGGCTGCGCGAAGCGTTGCAGCGGGATCTTTACTCGAATCTGCTCCAGAATCTTGTCGGGTACCTTCGCCAGCATCTCGGTGGCGGTGAAGCCAGGCGCCACGGTATTTACCGTAATGTTGTATTTGGCCATTTCCAGAGCTACGGATTTCGTAAACGCGAGGATGCCGCCTTTGCCAAGGGGCGAGTTAGCTTGGCCAACCTTTTCCGCCTGGCCCAAATGCGAGGCGATATTGATGATGCGGCCGAAGTTTTGCTCCATCATCGCGGGAAGGGCGGCACTCGTGCAGTAATAGGTGCCGTTTAAGTTGACGTGGATCACGTCCGCCCACTCGTCGTCCGCTGTCTTGCGCAGCGACTTATCCCGCGTAATCCCGGCATTGTTTACCAGGATGTCCAACCGCTTCCAGGCAGATAGAACCGCCTGGACCACTAACCTGGCCTCTTCTTTGTTCGAAACATCGCCTTTCACGAGCATGCACTCCGGCCCAATCGCCCGGATCTGCCCTAGGAGGCTATCGGCGTGCTCTTTGTTTGTGCGGTAGTTCAACGCAACTGTGGCGCCACGGCGCGCCAGTTCCAAAGCGATCGCACGGCCAATGCCTTGTGTGGCGCTGGTAACCAGTGCGACCCGTCCGGCGAGGGACTCGAGCCCATTGCCGTTCTCTTCTCTCATGGCGGTTTCCCCCTTCCCCGGGAACCGGGAGTCAGTCCCCGTCCGCCTTGCGAACAACTCAGCACGCGCTTGGTAAGGCAATATCCAAGGCGTGCGAGCCCATGTCAGGTCAACCGGTGCGGTGAGTCAATATTAGATCAGATTAAGTTATTTTTATATACCTTCAAAACATTAAAGCTTGACTATTGGACGAGCTTGTGTCTTTTTCATTTACATCGTCTAGCTTTGGTAGTATTCTGTGCCCGGGGATTTCGCGATGGGCGATTCTGGTGTAGCCACAGCGATGGCTTACTCTCCCAGCTCGCGGCCGATGCCGGATCGGGATCCGATTGCCCATCTGGCGCCCGAAGCGTGGGAAAACGTAGTGCGACTCCGGTTCGTACCCTTGTCGTACTTGAGACTAACTTGCGACGTCCAGTTAGATCGCGGCTTGGACCGTCTGCTCTACTTCCAAAGCTTCATCGACGAAGAGGATTAAGCCTCGACGAGGCTTTGTTTGAACAAGAAGACTAAGGAGCCTGGCTCTCGGTCACTCTTCCCGCAGCGCCCTGAGCGGGTCGATATGGGCCGCCCGGCGTGCCGGGGCCCACGATGCCAGTCCTGTAACCGCAAGCAGCAGCAGCGGGATAGCGATATAGATCAGCGGATTTACGTGCTGGAATCCGGACGTGGACAGCGCGGCCGTGGCAGCGCGACAGGCGAAGAAAGCCATCACCAATCCAACCAGGACTCCGGCCAAGCCAAGCCGCAATCCTTGCCGCAACACCATCCACACCACAACCTGGCGGTCGGCACCAAGAGCCATACGAAGGCCGATTTCTGTCGTCCGCCGGCTGACTGAGTACGCCACCAGCCCATAGAGCCCCACCGCTGCCAGCATCATGCCCATCATTCCCATCCCACCCACTACTTGGATCAGGACGTCCGAGGTCCGAATGGCCCGCTGCGTGTAAACGTCCTGCATCGTGCGCATATCGAAAACGGGCAGGTCGGGATCGAGTTTCCGCACCACGTCTCGGGCCGGGCAGCAGTTGTTCTTGAAAACTCTGCACCATGGCGGCGGAAATGCTGTTTCGGCCTCAAATGCGCCGCCGGCCGCCGCTGTCCGCGTCTGCGGCTTTCAAGGCAGGTACAAGGCTCGGCCGTGTGGCGCGCAGAGCCGGAACGAGACCGAAGAGAAAGGTGCTCCCGATCGATGCGACAAGAGTCACCATCAGGACGCGGCGGTCTACTCCAATATCGAAAACAATCGGTAAGTCACTGGGAATGGGGATACGGTGCCAGAAATCGGCCATGGCGTGAGCCATCCAAACGCCGCCGATTGCGCCCGCAAGCGCCACCAGCAGATTTTCAAGCAGAAGCTGACGGACCAGAGCCGCCCTCCCCGCACCAATGGCCGATCGTATCGCGATGTCGCGTGACCGCCCACGAGCCCGGCTCAACAGCAGGCCCGCGACGTTGGCGCAAGCCACGAGTAACACGGCAATTCCGAGGACGCCCAGCATAATGCTCATCTGCGACGTCTCCGGACTGGTCGCGTCCCTCGACCCGGTCCTCGTCGTCACGGAAAGCCCGTCCGAGCGTCGGTTCCACACCCAGTACCCGGAAGAAGTTGCCCGAGACGTACAAGCCCCATTTCATCCGCGGCAGAGTATTGGGGTTGGGACTGAACCCGAAAAAGGCGTACGAAGCGGCTACAACACCATCGAATGAACGATTGCGGTCGCGCAGGTCAGGATAGTCTGGATAGGAAATGGGAGGGTTCTGGCCGAACTGCGCGGACACGGCAGTATTGATGGCCAGCACACGGTTTGGGTCTCGCACCGGCAACGGCCGCAGCAACATGGCGTCCGCGAAGCTGAACATCGACGGCGTCGCGCCAATGCCAAGAGCTAGTGAACAAATGGCTAGCGGTAAAGATCGGGTCCTTGCGCAGTACCCGAAAAGCATGGGTGACTTGAGGCAGCGGCATCAGCCCTCCGGGGCGATTCCGCCACGCTTATCGTATCAGAGCTTCGCACCTCGAAATTCTGTAAATGCAGGATTTGGTAGTGAGCGGACGCGCTCCATTTAACACACGTCCGCCTCAGGTTGGCAGGAGTACTACGAGGAGATGGGGTGGGGTTCTGGCAGGGTTTGGGAGTGGGGGTACATTGTAATCGCGGATAATGGCACTGGGTTCAGTTCGCGCCAAGCGTGACCGGCACGCTGGCTGCCTTGCGTCAGATCGTTCCTGATTCGCATGGCCTTCTCCTCTCGCCTCACATTAAGGCAAGGCGATGGCCACTCCCATGTGTCTGCGCTTCGTGTGTGAAAGATGTTTGTTCTGAACGATTACCGTAGCGAGGCCGCCGGAAGAGATAGCCTGGAGAGTTCCGCCAACCTATCCGAATGGATAGGCTGGTATCCAATCAGATAGGCTTCGGTGCCACCGAAGGCCACCCTCACTTCCCAGACTCCAGCTTCAGGAACGCAATGATCTCCCGGCGCTCGTCAGCTTTCTCGACATGAAAGGTCATGTCGTTGTTAGGGACAACTTCGTCGGTGTTCGTGAGCCAGCGATCTAGTGTATCTTCCGCCCAGACGATCTTGGACTTCTTGAGTGCGTCGGAATAGGGAAAGGAATCGACCGCGCCAGCCACGTGCCCATAGACGCCGTGCAGCCGCGGGCCTTCTTTGTCGCGATCCAAGGCGTGGCACCCTCCACAGCGCTTTTCAAACAGCTCTTTCCCGGAGCCCTCATTCTGAGCCTGCCCCACGGTCGCGATCATCCCGGCCGCCGCCAGATACACAAACATCCCGGCGCCGGCTGCCACGAATGGCAGTTTCCGCCTTCCGAGCAAAGTCATGCTCCCGCCGAATCCCCGCTAGCCAGCGTCGCATCCACCAAAGCCAGACTGTGCCGGTTCATGACCGACCGCACATCGGTAATACCCAGTAAACTGCGCAGCTTGTCATCCGCCACCTTCATTGGCCCCGGGTGGTTGCCGGGCCCTGGCGCCGCCTGCGGGAATGCCGTAGACATCGCTGTATGGAAGAGTACATTTCCTTCCGTCCTCTGCATCACCTGATGAATGTGCCCATTTAAGACCGTCACAGAGCCGAAACGCTTCAAATAACCAAGGGCCTGCTCACTGTCTTCGGTGCCCCATCCCCAATCCGGATAGACAGACCACAGCGGAATATGCGCAAACACCACCACCGCCCGGCTGCTCGGCTGTCCCTTAAGGTCGCCTTCCAGCCAAGAGAGCTGTTCCAATCCTAGTTTCCCAAGCCCCTCGAGAGCGCCGACGTTGGATAATCCCACAAAGTGGACATCCTTGTGGTTGAAGCTATACCATCCCCGCCCTTTTGTGCCTTTCCCGTATCTCTCCAGGAATTGTTTGCCATCGTCGACGGAAGTGTCGTGCTCGCCGGGCACAAAATACACCTGACTGCATGTCGCGCCTTTGAGCACTTGATCCAGCGTGTCGAACTCACCTGGTTTCGATGTGTGGCTGAGGTCGCCCGTGTGAATGATGAAATCGGGCTGTTGTTCCAGCGCGTTGATTTTTTCAACAGTCGCCTGGAGCGTGCCTGTGACATCGGGATTAGCCGGCTTGTTAAATCCCATGTGGCTGTCGCTGATCTGAACGAAGTTGAGTTCGCCCTTCCCGGCTTTTATGGTTTTCCCAAAAGCCTGCGAGCTCAGTACGCCGCTCGCGGCTGTCCAGACAACTCCGGTACCCGCCCAGGCCATGCATTCCAAAAACCCCCGGCGGTTCATCCCATCCTGGTTATGATCGTGAAGAATTCGTCGTAACAAGTGTTCCTCGCTGTTGTGTTGGTGTGATCGCTTCTCGTGTATGGATACTTCCCTGCGGCGAGGTTTATTCCCAGACGAATGTCAATCGACACATGTAACGAAGGGACATGCGCCGTACGCGGGTACCTGTGGCCGTCACCGGACACTGCGCTCCACCGTTGAAACGTTCACCGCTGAAGCCAAGGACGGAAGCCGGTAAGGCGTTGTAACACGCCCAGAAGTCCGGCAATGCGTGATGATTCAAAGGTCGGTGGAACGCCGGGCGTTGTGGTCACGCAATGCGCACTCAGCCAGGCTGTCGAGCTTCCCGTTCTTTGCATCGGCCTCGAACTTCCGGTCCGAGCCTTCGGCGTCAAACTGCGCAAACCACTCCCGGAATGCCGCCAGTTCTTCGGACGAAAGTTCTTTAACCTGGCTCTCGATGCTCGTGACTCGACTCGTAGGGTAGCCGCCTTTAAGTATATTGGCGCCTCATCTGCCATCGGTGCACGGTCATTGTCGGCCAACGCTTGGCCTTTGCCCAAGTGATGTCTTCGCCGTCCAACAAGTCAGGGCACTTTCTTTCGACCTGAGCCACCGTGCGTATGTACTATAATGTTGTTACGCGTTCGTAGCTGGAAGCAATGCGGTTCGAGTGGAATGAGGCGAAGAATCGCCAGAATCGCGCGAAACATAAAATCGGCTTTGAGACCGCCTGTCTGGTCTTCGACGATCCTCATGCACTCAGCCTGCAGGATCGGATCGTGGAGGGCGAAGAGCGCTGGCAGACGCTGGGCCTGATCGACGACGCCATTGTCGTCCTGGTCGCCCATACTTATCGCGAAGAAAAAGACGGCGAGGAGGCAATTCGCATCATTTCTGCCCGGAAAGCAACTTCCCATGAAAGAAAAGCATATGAACAAAGCTTCGAAGGTTAAGAATAAGGAGCTTCGAACCCTGCGGAGCATGACAGATGAAGAGATCGATCTCTCCGACATCCCGGTCCGAGCCGATTGGCGCAAAGCGGTGGTCGGCAAATTCTACCGTCCCATCAAAAAGTCCCTGACCATCCGCATTGATGCCGATGTGCTGGCATGGCTCAAACGCCCTGGGAGAGGATATCAAACCCGTATCAACGGCCTGCTCAGACAGGCGATGGAAAGCAGCCCACGCCGCTAGCCGATTTTCTCCACTTCTACCTCTCGCCCCATCTCGTCCGCCGACACATAGCCCGCATAGATTGTTAACGTCACATCGAGCGCCAGCTCGATATCGCTCTCCGGCGTCCGCGCCTCGCGCACGCACTCGAGGAAGTTCCGAAGCTCGCGCCCGTAGCCCAAACTCCATCCTTCCTCGGGTGACGCCGGAATCCAACCCTCGTTCGAGGTGATCTTCTCCACTAGATAGATGTCTTTGAACTGCTCGTGGCGCGGATTGTAAACATCCAGCACGCTCACCGGACTGATACGGCACCGCGTCCGGTGATTGTTGGCGAATACCTCCACATAATCGTAGATCCCGCCCATCACCAGTTCCGAGGCTGTCACATCCGCCACTGTCCCATCCTCGAATGTCACATGTAGCAGCCCGTAGTCTTCCGTGTCCTGGTATGTTGTTCGTAGGAATCCTCGATCCTCGAACGCTGGGATGCTGGTGATCGTATGCGTGCGCGCCGAGACTGCCGCCGGCCGCAGCGGCCTCCCCAGCCGCGCTAGCCCTTCCTTGCGCTTCAGATACAAAATCGCGCCCAGCGGATGGCACCCCTTCGCAATCAGCGAACCGCCACCCTGCACGCTCCAGATCCCGTAAACGGGTGAGTGCGACCCGTTGTGCGATTCTTCGCCCTGCATCCGCAGAATCTGGGCACGCGACCGTTCGATAATCTCGCGCTCCTTCTGCACTGAGGGCGCGTAAACGAAATTCTCCGCATAGCCCAGGGTAATGCCCGCGCCGCGCACCGCTTCCAACAGCTCGCGCCCGGCCGCCACCACCGCATCCTGCATGTCGCGCTTGCTCGTTGTTTCCGGCGATCCGTAGAACCCCGTCAGAGGCTTTTCCACGATCACGTGCTTGCCTGCCCGCGCCGCCGCCAGAATGTACTGCAGGTGAGAGGAGGGCGGCGTGCAAACGTCCAGCACGTCAATCTCGGGCAGCATCTCTTCCACCGACGCGAACGCCCGCATGCGGTGCTTGGCCGCGAATGCGTCCCTGCTCTCCGCGCGCGCCGACGTTACCCCAACCACCTCGACGCCGGCTTCGGGCAGATTCTCCAGGTGGAACCCCGCTGCAAACCCCGCCCCGGCAATTCCCAGCCTCAACGTCTTCATGGTCGGAATGAGTTACGAAGCCTTGCGGCCCGGCGCAGCCTGCCCACCAGGTCTTCCAGGCCCGGGTTGGCCGGCCGTTGGCGGAGGTCCGGCAGGTGGTCGCGGAGGACCGGGGGGCCGGCCGGGACCAGACGGTCTTCCGGGACCCGCAGCCACCACAGGTTCCGGTGGCGGTGGCGGCGCTGGCTTCTTCCGCGCGTTCAGCCGGGCCGTGATCAGCTCGTCTTTCAGCTTCTGGTATTTCGGCGTTCCCGGCTTCGCGCCGGCTTTCTCGACGTCGGCGTCCGTGACCTCAAGCGCTGTCGGATAATACTTCTGCAGATAGTTTCGAATCCGGTCTTGCACCGTGCGCTGCTGCGATCGATACAGCAGGAACAGCAACTCATCGCCGGGCGCTTTCACCAGCGCCTGATACACCTGCGATGGCTGCTTCAAACGCGCCGATTTCAACGCCTGCTCGAGTTTCTTCGCGCGCGGTTCGAGCTTCTGCCATAGATCCACTTCCGTCTTGTGCATTTCGAGCGTGCGAATCAAATCCGCCCGCTCGCGTGGCGTCATTTTCTCCGCCAGAACGAACAAGAACGGACCCACGCCCGCGGGACGGATCCCATTGCCCGCCGGCAACAACTTGCGCAGCTTTTCCAGCTTCGCAATCGAGGGTACGCTAAGTTTGGGCCCGACAAGGGCTTCCGAGAAAATTCTCAGCAGGCGGGCATTTTCCAGTTCCCGCATGATCTCGCCCGCGTTCGGTTCGTCGGCGATATTGCGCAGCTCCTCGAATAACGTCCGGCCTGCAATCAGTTTCTCCAGTTCGGCTTCGCGCGCGTTGTCGTATTGCCGCTGCGTGCGCTCTTCCACCGTGAAGCCGAATCTTACCCGGAACCGGATCAGCCGCAATAATCTCGCCGGGTCCTCGTAGAACGCGTAGGAGTGCGTGGCTCGCAGCTCGCGGGCGCTCAAATCCGCCAAGCCGTTCGTCGGATCGATCAGCAGTCCCTTGGAGCCGCGATTCAGCGAAAGCGCGATGGCATTGATCGTCAGGTCCCGCCGCCGCAGGTCATCTTGAATGAACGCGGGAGTCACCTGCGGTTTGCCGCCGGGCTTGGCGAATTTCTCGGTTCGGGACATGCCTAGTTCGGCCGTCACCGCGCCGGGAAACAATATTTCCACCACGCGCCGGTTCTCGTCAATCGAGAGGATCCGCGCGCCTCCCTTGTCCGCCACCGCCTTGGCTAGCTTGAGCGCGTTGCCTTCCACCACGAAGTCCAGGTCGCGTAGGGGAAAGCCGCCCAGCATGTCCCGCATCGCGCCGCCCGCAAGAAACAGGTTCACATTGGCATGGCTGGCGGCCGCCTGCACCTCCGCCACCGCGCGGTTCTGGTCCGCGTTCAAGTGGCTCTCCAACATGAACATGTAGTCGCTCATGAAATTGATTCAGGCACGCGGATGATGTTCGTCCAGCGTCTTGCGCAACCGGCTTCGCATGACGTGTGTGTAGATCTGCGTTGTCGAAATGTCGGCATGCCCCAGCATGGTTTGTACGCTGCGCAAGTCGGCGCCTCCCTCCAGCAGATGCGTGGCGAAACTATGCCGCACCACGTGCGGGCTGAGGTTCCGAAATATGCCCGCGCGCTTCCCATGCACTCCGAGCAGTTTCCAGAACGCCTGCCGTGTCATAGCCCCGCCGCGAGCCGTCACAAACAGATACCGGCTGCCCCTGCCCTTCAAGATCCGCCCACGGGCAGATTCCAGATATCGCCGCACCGCCTCCACCGCCGACCTGCCCACCGGGACGATCCGCTGCTTATTCCCTTTTCCTGTGGTCCGTAGAATTCCTAGCTCCAGGTTCAAATCCGAAATGCCCAGCCGGCACAGTTCCGACACCCTGAGCCCGGTGGCGTAGAGCAGTTCAAGCATCGCCCGGTCGCGGATACCCGTCGGCAAAGTGTCGTCCGGCGCCTGCAAAATCCTGTCGATCTGCTCTAAATTCAGGAATTTGGGTATCGTCTTCCACTGCTTCGGCGTGCGGATGTTCTCGGTCGGGTCACTCCTCACCTGCCCTTCCCGCAGCAGAAAGCCATAGAAATTGCGCAACGTCGCCAGGTGCCTGGCAATCGACCGGCTGTTCAGCTTCGATTTGTAGAGCGAATTCAGATACTCACGTACCGTATCCGTATCATTCCCCGATGGATGAATGCCACAATAGACGTTGAAGCGCTCGAGGTCAGCTCCATACGCCGAGATCGAGTTAGCGGCTAACCCCTTTTCTATCTTACAGAAACTGAGGAATTCCGAGATTTGATTTGCCAGAGGGCCCTGGCGCACACCCGCCATTTCGCTAGTTGAGCCGTCGGACATTGTGCCAATGATACAATATCCGCGAAAATGTTTGAAACAGTTTAGTTACAAGGTGACGATTGGCAGGTTCCACAACTAAGAAGGTACTGGTCCGGCGCTTCGACCGCGAGCCTCTCACAGGTTTCGTTAATCCGCAATCCTACTTGCTGCCCGCCGGAGTTGAGTTACTGAAGACCGAGGGAACCGTCACCCTGATACCCTATCGCGAGATCAAAACCGTTTGTTTTGTTAGGGATTTCGAAGGCGCCGAAGCAGAGCCAGAGTCCCGCGTCTTCCATACGCGGCCGAAAATGGATGGCCTCTGGATCCGCATGCGCTTCCGCGACGGGGAAGTGATGGACGGCATCCTGTCGAACAACCTCCTGCAACTCGATCCATACGGTTTCACCTTCACACCACCCGAGCCGTACTCCAACAATCAGCGCATCTTCTCTCCGCGGGAAGCCCTGAGCGAATTCCACGTCCTCGGAGTGGTGGGTAGCCCTTTGACCCGTCGGCGGCGCAAAGAGGTTCCCAAAGAACAAATCGGGCTGTTCGAGCAGCCCGAGTAGTCTGAAAGACCAATTTAATCTAAGTCAAGTCAGGTGAATATCTTACACCAGACAAAGGTGTATTCCGCGGCTGCAAACGCAGTTATGTCGCATGATTTCTTGCGTTTACGAAAGAAAACTATTGCAATTAACTAGCGGATCGGGTATATCTTATCACTATCGGAATTAACTTACTGGAGGATCGGATAAAGCTTATGTCCCGCAAGTCTAGCGCTCAACTCGACGCTTCTATAGCCCACGCACTCGGAGAGCTCTATGAAAGAAAGCAGCGCGGCGCCACATTAATTCGGGTTCTCGAAGATTATCGCCGTTTCGACACGCCACGTAAACCGTGCTACAGCAGCTTGCGTGCCTCGAACCATTCCCCGTTGGTTCCGGAACAGGAATTAGCACGGCTGCGTATGCGCCGTGCGGCCGTCGACCAAGTCATTCGTTCCATCGAAGCCTACTCCGCAACACAAGCCTCCGCCTAAAGCCCACCACACATCCGCTACTATTCACGCTCAAGGCTTGGCCTGCCAGCATTGGCTGCCGCGAGGAACGTGTCGGCGTGTTCCTTACGGCAGCCCCTACCGGTTTCGCGAAAATACTACCAATTTATATACAATTACTCCCAATTCTCGGGAGGTAATACCCTCAAATAACGTATAATCTAGTTTGATGGCACCGCCACCCGGGTGTCTCACGCGGGTATGCCCAGCATCCTCACCATCCTCTGGGGACTTTCCATTGTCGCCAACGGCATTGTTGCCTGGCGTTTGTATCAACTCGATTTGCACCGTGTCTACCGATTCTTCTTCGCGTATTTGGCTTTTGCGGCAGCTCGTTCGCTCACTCTATTCGTGCTTCCGTCGGGAGTAGGCGGCAATACCTACGCCATCATTTATTTCCTCACTGCTCCCGTCCTGTGGCTCTTCTACGCGCTGGTTGTGCTCGAATTGTACTCGTTAGTGCTGAAGAATTACGCGGGAATTCACAGCCTCGGCAGGTGGACGCTTTACGGTGCGCTGGTTTTCTCTGTCGCCGTTTCCATCCTGGCGTTGATTCCGTCGGCCGGGAGCGATCCCTCGCGTCTTCTATTCTGGTGCCTGCCCGTCGAACGCGGCGTCGTATTCAGCCTGGTAATCTTTCTGCTGCTGATCCTCCTATTTCTTGCTATTTATCCCGTAGCCTTGTGCCGGAATATTCTGGTGCACTCGGTGGTATATACCGTCTTTTTTCTCGGAATCAGCATGATGATCTTAGTTCGCAACGTGGTGGGCCATGAGGTCATGCATTTATTGAACACAGTGGTATTGCTGATGGACCTCGGGTGCTATGCGGTCTGGATCTTCTTTCTTACTCGGGAAGGCGAGAACCGCATCACCACGCTACGGCACAACTGGACGTCCTCCGACGAGCAGCGCCTGATCGATCAGTTAAACCATATCAACGACACGCTAATGCGTGCCGCCCGGAAGGAACACCGCCTGTAATCGAGGGCGGGAACTACGAAGAAGCTTGGGGATTTGTCGCCGACGTCAGGTTGCGATTGATCGCAAACTTAACCAGCCCCACCAGATCGTGAATTCCAAGCTTGCGCATAATGTTCGAGCGGTAGGTATCGACGGTCTTAGGACTGATGTCGAGGAGTTTAGCGATATCTTTAGGCCGCATCCCATCCACGAGAAACGAGAAGACCTCGTATTCGCGGCGGCTGAGCGAAGCCAAGGGATCTTCGGCGGGCGCTTTGCGCGGAGCTTCCAGCAGATAATCCCGGCGCAGCAGCGGTGAAATGTAAACGCCGCCATCCTGAATGTAGCGGATGGCGTCGAGCAGATGGCGCGCAGGTCCATCTTTCAGCAGATAGCCGTTGGCGCCGGCGCGCAGCGCCTCCAGCACCATCTTTTCGTCGCGGCTGATCGAGAGGACCACGAGCTTCGATTGGCTGTTCACTTCCCGCACTTTGCGGATCACTTCCAGGCCGTGCAGCTTGGGCATATGGAGGTCGATGATGGCAAAATCGGGAGCCAGAGCTTTGATCATCTCTACCGCGGCCAGACCATCAGAACACTGGCCCGCGATCTGCAACTCCGGCTGAGCATCACAGAAAGCAGCCAAGCCTTCGCGCACGATGGAATGGTCGTCGGCGAGAATAATAGAAATGGTTTTGGTTTGCTGAGTCATTCGTCTCCCACAACCGGCAGCGCAATCGCCAGGCGGGTGCCGTCTTCCGAGCTGGTCAGTTGAAATTCACCGCCTAGAAGAACCACTTCGTCGCGCATAGCCCGCAACCCGATGCCGCGCAGGTCGGGATTCAGTGCTCCGTGCAGAAGTTCTTCCGCATCGAAACCCTTCCCGTTGTCCTGCATGACGAGACGGATTCGATGGCCTTGCTGGCCCAATTGCAACCTCACCTCCGTGGCGCCGGAGTGCCGCAATACATTCGTGAGACCTTCCTGAGCCGCGCGGTAAATGGTAAACCGAATGGCATCAGGAATCTCCGATTCTAATGGCCGGAGCTCAAGTGTAGCATGAAATCTTTCAGGGATACCCGAAGTCACCCAAAGCCACTCGATCGCTTCCAACAAATCGAGCCGCTGCCAATCCGGCGGATGTAAACGCTGGGAAACTGACCGGATTTCACTGAGCGCCTGGTCAGCCAGCGACTGAATGCGCTCCAACCCGATCCTGACCGGCTCAGGCAGATCCGGCGCTCGCTGCACCATCAACTCGACGTTGACTTTGATGCCCGCCAAAGTCTGCCCGGTGCCCGAATGCAGCTCGCGAGCAATGCGCGCGCGCTCGGTTTCGAGCGCATCCATCACGACCGCTCCGGTTGAGCGCGAGGAACCACCCAGGTCCTCCAGTGTCTGGTAAGCGCGCAACAGGCGAAAGTAATTGCGGGTAGCGTTCGACTGCCACCGCAGCAACACCGCAAGGGCCTCGTGCCTTTGCGGACGCCCATCGGTAGCGCGGGATCGCACTTCGGCGGACAGAACCACCCTGTGTTCCAGTGCCAGCAGGCGCACGAGCAACACGGGAATGCGCCGGTTCGCGGACAGAAAAGTAGAAACGAGCACGCGATGATTCGCCGGCGTAGAGGATTGCAACATCTGGTTCGCCGCAGGAAGGTGTGGCGCCGGGAGGGCCGAGAACAAGCTCTCTACTTGACCCAGGCGCGCCCGCGCGCGCTCATTCATCCATAGCACGTGGCCTTGCCGGTCGCATTCAAGAAACATTCGCTCCCACGGGGTGGCGCTGGAGCCCGTGCCCGGAACAGGATCCAAAGTATCTCTCCAGTTAACTAAGGTTGATACTCTAGGATGGCTAATTAGGAGAACATCTTACAAGCAGGTATATTCCTTAGTAGCAGCTAAGACTTTTCTGTAGTATGCTTGGCCTATATGCTGAGACTGTTGAACTTGGCGAAACACTCTGCCTTCGTGCTGACGGGCGTGACCATCGGCGCGGCTCTTTGGAAAGCACGCTCCGGTTCTGCTACGCCTGGAGAAAATGGCGGCCCCCTCAAACAATCCGTTGCGGATCTTGAAGCGCGCCTCGCAGCTCTCGAGACGAACGGTGTGCAACACGTTCCGGCCACGGAAATGTCGCACAAATCAGCCGAAACGCTAGCCGCGGTAGCCTCTCTCGAAGCGACCGTCGCGTCACTGGCAACACGTTACGATGGCAGGCTCACGACACTCGAATCACATGTAAAAGACCACGAGGCAAAGTTGAAGGAACTGCCGACGCTCGCGCAAGTGGTCAGCACCATGGAAGAGATGTTATCTAGCACGATGTCGGGCCTCGATCAGAAACTTTCCGATCAGGTGAAATCGATCGAAGTGCTCAAGACCACGGTGTCGCAAAGCGACGAACTGATGGAACGGGTGCTCGATTCCATCTATTCGCTGCAATCGCATGTGGCGGAAAACGATAAATCGGAAGTTCCTGTTTCGGTCTAGCCTTCGGCTGGCCACTCCAAAGATCCCCTAAAACCGTTGGCGAACGGCGTCAAACATCCTGGGCTTTTGTAACAAAGCTACCGGATCTCCGTCTATGAATCATTCAGTAAGGCATCCGGAGTGGAGGTCTGTATGGAAACATGGCTGCGCGAATTGCGCTTTAGCTTGCGGGCGCTCACCAAGGCTCGCGGATTCTCCGCAATTGCGATCCTGACTTTGGCGCTCGGCATCGGCGCATCCACCGCGATCTTCTCTGTTGTGGATGCGGTTCTGCTGCGCGCGCTTCCTTATCCCAATCCTCAACAGATCATGCGCGTCTGGGAACGTACCCCCAACGGCCACCGGGTGCAATTTGCAGATCCCAACTTCGACGATTTCCGCGCACAGAACCACACGTTCGCGCACCTGGCGGAATACGCCGAACTGCCGCGATCGGTTTCCGGAGGTAGCGAGCCCGTACGCGTTAGCATCGCCGAAATCACCGGCGGCTTTTTTGAGACCCTCGGCGTGGCGCCTTTTCGCGGCCGCTCTTTTGCGCCTGAAGAACAGCGATTCCGTGGCGCGCCGGCAGCGATTGTCAGCTATCACTATTGGCAGCGGTATCTCGGCGGTGCGACGGATCTCTCCAGATTCCACTTATCGATGGAAGGCGCCGTCTATCCGGTGATTGGAGTGATGCCGGAGGGATTCGATTTCCCGGCGGGCGTTGCCGTCTGGATTCCCCGCGAGTTCCCTCTGGATCAAAGCCGATCAGCCCACAATTGGAACTGTATCGGCCGCGTCCGCGAGGGGATCACCGTCGCCCAGGCGCGAGCGAATCTGAGCGCGATTGCGCGCCGCATCAAAGATCAATATGGGAAAGATGTCGATCTCAGTGATGCCGCGGTGTTGCCTCTTGCCGACGCGATGGTCGGAGACGTTCGCACCGCGCTGGTCACGTTACTCGCAGCCGTCGGACTTTTGTTGCTGGTCGCCTGCGCCAATGTCGCGGGCTTACTCTTAGCACGCAACTCCGCGCGCAGCAAAGAACTGGCGGTACGTGTGGCGCTCGGTGCCGGCCGCGGTCGTCTCGTGCAGCAGTTCCTTGCGGAATCTTTTTCCCTTTCGTTTGTCGGAGGTGTTCTGGGCATTCTGTTTGCAACATGGGCGGTGCGCATCCTGCCGGCCATTCTTCCGGCGAATCTGCCGCGCCAGCAAGGAATCTCCATCAACACGCCGGTTCTATTATTTGCTTTGGCCGCCACCATGGCTGTCGCCGTCTCGCTCGGCCTGTTTGCCGCCTGGCGCGCCGCACACGGAGACCTTCAGGAAGCACTGACGTCCGGTTCTCGCAGTTTCGCGGGCTCCGGCGCCAGCCAGCGGTTCCGCGGCTTTGTGGTGACGGGCGAAATTGCCGCGACGCTGGTGATTCTGATCGGAGCTGCGCTGCTCGGCCGCAGCTTTTGGCGCCTGTTAGAAACGAGCCCCGGATTCCGCCAGCAGAACCTGATCACCATGCAGTTTTTGCCGCCAAATCCGCCGGGGCACGTGATGATGGATGAGTCGGACGTCGCGCGCCAAGTCCATCTCGTGGAAGAGATATCCAACCGGTTGCGCACCATTCCGGGTGTGGAGAGTTTGGGTTTAGCGGGTGCGATGCCCGTCGCCGAGGGCGACAATCTCGCCGAGGGCGATTTCCTGATCCTCAACGGTCAAAAGCCGCCGGCTAATTTTGAGGACTTCGGCCGTCTCGCGCAGAATCGTTCCCAGGTGGGGCACGCGCTCTATTGCGTGGCTGGCGAGGCGTACTTCCGGGCGCTGGGCGTTTCGCTGATCCGCGGGAGGATGTTTGGCGACCAGGACAACTGGAGTTCGCCGCACGTGGCCTTGATCAGCGAATCGCTGGCTCGCGAGCGTTGGCCCAATCAGGACCCCATCGGTCAAATCATCGAGTTCGGTAATATGGACGGCATTTTGAAGCCGCTCACGATTGTCGGCATTGCCGGCGATGTACGCGCGCGGGGCCTGGACCATGGTCCGAGCGGCGTCATCTACGTGGATTACCGCCAGCGCGGATTCAATATCAATTCACAGCCGACCTTCCTGGTGCGCAGCGCGGCGCCGTTAGGCGAAATCGTTCCCAGCGCGCGCAGCGTCTTTCGCGATCTCGCTCCCGATGCGCCGGTCAAATTCTCCACCTTCACGGATGAAATGGGCGGGTGGCTCGCGGATCGCCGCTTCCTGCTTCTCCTGGTGAGTTTGTTCTCCGCTGCTGCGCTGGTGCTGGCTGCCGTCGGCATCTATGGAGTTGTGGCGTTCTCGGTGACGCGCCGCACGCAGGAGATCGGCATTCGCATGGCGCTCGGCGCGCAAAGGCGCGATGTGCTGCGTCTGGTTGTGGGCGAAGGCGCGCGGCTCGCGCTCTCGGGCGTGGCGATCGGCATGGCGGCTTCGTTCGGGATCACGCGCCTGCTGTCCAGCCTGCTTTTCGGAGTGAGCGCGACGGATCCGGCTACGTTCGCTGGGGTGGCCGCGCTTCTATCCTTCGTCGCGCTGCTCGCGTCGTACATTCCCGCGCGGCGCGCCATGCAGCTTGATCCCAATCGGGCATTGCACTACGAATAAACTCGTCGCGCTTGTTGTGGCGCGTGAGCGTCGCCGCAAGCTTCGCATGTAGGATAGTCCTGTATGCATCGCATCCTCATCATCGGTGCCACGGGCCATGTCGGCCGCGAGGTTGTCTTGCAGTTGCCCACCGCGGGCGTGCAAGTCCGCGCCATGACGCGCCACCCGGATGGAGCTCGGTTACCGTCACGGGTGGAAGTGATGCGCGGCGATCTCACCGTTCCCGAGACGCTGGATGGGTGTCTCGATGGCATCAACACGGTGTTCCTGGTTTGGACTGCGCCGCGCCCGGCTGTGGCCGCCGCGTTAGAGCGGATCGGAAAACGCGCCGAGCGTATCGTGTTTCTCTCTGCACCACTCAAAACGGCACACCCTTTCTTCCAGCAGCCCAATCCGGCGAGCGAGTTGGCCCTCGAGATTGAGCGGCTGATCGAAACCTCAGGGGTCGAGTGGACCTTCCTCCGGCCCGGAATGTTCGCCGTGAATACCCTCGCCTGGTGGGCGCCGCAGATTCGCAACGGAAACACCGTGCGCTGGCCCTATCTCGCCGCTCCTACGGCGCCCATCGACGAACGGGACATCGCCGCGGTAGCGGTGCGCGCCTTGTGCGACGAAGGGCACGCCGGCGCGGAATATGTCCTGACCGGCCCTCAATCCCTGAGCCAGTTCGAGCAGATTTCGACGATCGGCCGAGCGATCGGCCGGTCACTGTGCATCGAAGAGATCTCGCCGGACGAGGCGCGGCGCGAGTTGCTGTCCATCATGCCTGCTCCCGTGGTGAACATGCTGCTCAACGCGTGGGCTGCCGCCATCGGCCAACCTGCACACGTCACGTCGACCGTCGCCGAGATCACCGGAACGCCGGCCCGAACGTTCCAGGAATGGGTCACCGATCACGCGGCCGCGTTTCGAGCGTATTGATTACTTGCAACACGGGTCGCGATTCTCGACGACCGCGCAAACAAGCTCCACCAATTCCGTCACAATCTCGCCGGAGAGTGCGTCATGGGTCAGGCTTTCGCACAAGGCGGCAAGGTCGACGATGCGCGCGAGACGCCGCCAGCCGCCGGCCAAAGTGCCGCCGGAGTTCGAATACCCAGCCGAGAAGTGCGGCTCTATGAGCGGACTCAGGGCGCGCTCGTAACGCAGGAAGCTACCGAGGTCAGCCAGCGGAGAACCCGAGACGGCGAACTCCCAATCGAGCACAGCGGCCACGGCCCAGCGCCCATCGACCGGCCGGACCAGGAGGTTGCGTTTGTTGAAATCGCCATGGACGAGAGAAGTTGTGTCGTACAACCGTCTGAGTTCGGAGCTGTGCGACCAGATCAGGGCATGGGCGCGATCACGCAAAGCGACAGACATGCGGCGCTCGGCGTTAGGCGACGCCAGGCACCGCGCCACGAATCGCGGCAAGGGATCCGGCCCTTCCAGAAGCGGCGCAGTGACGGATGGGCCCGGGCCGAGCCAGCCGGAGTTTGGAAAAACCGTGCGGCCGATGGCGGCCAACGTTTCACCGGCGGAGTAGGCCGCATGCGCAACCGCGTCGCAATCTCCAATGCGCTTCAGTTCGCGGAAGCTGACCCCTTCCACGTACCGCATGAGGGTGAACGGCGGCAGATCGTCAAGCCCCCGCGCCTCCGCGTGGATGATCTCAGGTACGGGAACGGAACCGGTGAGCAGCCGAATCAGGTCCGCCTCTTTCTGGCAGAGCGAGGCATCGTGCTCATAGATGCGGAGAACACAGTACTCGGGCATCGAATCGACGTGGAGTTTGAAATTGGAATTACGGAAGCCGTCGGGCAGCGGCTCGATGCCAGTGACACGGCCGTGAGGAAATGCCGTGTGAACGATTCGTTCCAATTCGCCGGCAGACAAAGTCCGGCGGGGTTCGGTGCGAACCCAGCGCGCGGCATGCGGAGCGCCAGACACCATCGGCTCTATCATCGCCGAGTGCGGACTCCGTTCGACAGGGGAATTACTGAGATTTGGCGGAGCGGAGTTTGTTCAAAACCGCGGCGCTCTCTTCGTATTTCTGTTCCTGGTAAAGAACGTCGGAAAGGCCGATGGCGGCATCGCGGTTGTCGGGATTGGATTCGAGAATGTTGCGGAAGGAGCTCTCAGCCTTGGTCCAATCCTTGCGGCGTTGATATTCGCGCGCCACTTCCAACTGGACCGAATTGGTATTGGGCTTTGCGGCGGGCACAGGGGCCGGGGATTCCGGCGCAGTTGGCGACGCGGAGGCAAGCGTGGAGGTCTGGGGCACGGCGCCCGATTCAAATAAATGCTGCAGCATTCCCGTATAAAGCAGACCGACAATCAGGATAATTCCGGCAGCAAGACCGATGACCAGGGGAATCCGCCATCCGATACGCGCTTTGGGCCGCGGAGCCAATAACTCCAAGCCGATCTTGTTGACCCATTCGTAGGATTCTTCCGGGCGAAGCGGCTCAGGCGGAGGCGGCAGCTCGGCGACAGATGTGGCTGCCGGCTTGACGGTTTGTGTCGGAGGCTCCGGCGTCTTGCCTGATTTGCTGAATTCAGATGCCTCGATCTCGGCGGCCGAAACTTTGATGTACACCATTTCGGTCGGGTCGGCCGGCGAGATCTCAGGCACCACCGCCAGCACCGGCTTGTCGGCCGGGAGCTCAAACGGCGGTTCAGGCGCAAGTTCGATTGGGGCTGGCGGCGCTTCTGTGTGCGCCACCGCAGATTCGGCAACTGGGAGCTCGGCAACTTCAGTCGCCTGCATTCTTACTGAGACGGGCTGCTCCACCGGCTCTTTGCGCACGATCGCGGAAGCGGCCTCATAAACAGAAGCCGGGGATTCGCGAGGGGTCGTAACGGGAGGCGGGGAGGCAACACTTACCGGAGCCGGCGCGGGCGGAGGAGCTTTGGTTTGATCGACCAGGCGTTCGATGCCCACGAGCATCTTCTGCAGGTTCTCGTCCGACCGCTGCGAGGCATCGCGCAACTTCCCGATGGCCTGCGATTGTTCGGCCAGGTTGGTTTCAAGCGTGCTGATGCGATCAACCACTTTGGATTGCAGCGTATCGACGAATGCCGCCATGGAACGCGTCTGCGATTCTTCGAAATCCTGCTGCAATTTCCGCTCGACGGCTTGGAAACGAACGTCCACCGAGGATTGAACCAATACCGGCAATTGCGAATCAAGATCCGCCAGCCGCTCATCCACGCGGCGGATATCTTCGCGGACCTGTTCGACATCATTTAATTGCGACGCCAGCCGCGCTTCGAAAGCCACCAGCGTTTGACCGAGCACTTCGGAGGGAAGGGGCTGGGACGAAACAGGCGTTTCCACGCGGGTGGTGGATTCC
>Ga0335069_10002005_pt1 | contig 31919 bp, 32 predicted proteins | sample Lox_Sample_11_FD_206714 | JGI IMG/M metagenome (GOLD analysis project Ga0335069, IMG submission 206714) | Soil microbial communities from Loxahatchee National Wildlife Refuge, Florida, United States - Lox_Sample_1.1 | ecosystem: Environmental > Terrestrial > Soil > Wetlands | place: USA...
GCTCTGCCACGCCGAGTTCTCCAAGTCCCCCGGCAGCAAGGTGAGCACATACGGCCATTCTCGTTCCTCGTGCAAAAGCGGCGTGGGCATGTCCCAGAGCCTAAGGAACCTCTGCATAAGTTGTAAGAATGGTTTGGAGTGGGCATTTTCTGTTTTGCGGAGGATCTTATGTGGGGGCAGGAAGGCGATTTTGATCTGCCGGTGTGGTCGAGCGGCGTCTCTGGACGCTGTCCAGAGACACTACGCCCTCTGCGGACACAGCAATCTCTTCCGCAGCATGAATAGGTTGCTCAGCGCGCAGAGGGTGAAAACCTGGTTGGCGTTCTTTTGGATTCCCCTGTACCTTACCTTGGCGTAGCCGAACTTCAGTTTGATCACCGCGAAGACGTGCTCGACCCGCGAACGGATGTGCGATTTCGTTCGATTCTTGGCGCGTTCGACTTCGTCCACGCGATCCTTGTAGCGATAGCGTTTGTGGGTCAAATCTTGTGCTTGAGGTGCGGCTTCGTGGATCGCTTCGCCCTGCCCGCGATAGGCTTGGTCTCCCCACACCTTCCTCTCTTCTCCGTGCAGTAGCTCGGGCAGCACCCGTGAATCCGCCACGTTGGCCGCGGTCACGACCACCGAGTGGATGATCTTCGTTCGGCTATCCACGCCCACATGCGCCTTCATGCCGAAGTACCACGGGTTGCCTTTCTTCGTCTGATGCATCTCGGGATCGCGCTGTTGATCGGCGTTTTTCGTCGAACTCGGCGCGTGGATAATCGTCGCATCGACGATCGTGCCCGTGGCAATCTTGATGCCGCGGCTTTGCAGATGAAGGTTCACTGCCTTCATCATCGCGCTGCCCAGATCGTGCGCTTCGAGTAAGTGGCGGAACTTGCAGACCGTCGTCTCGTCCGGCACCGGCTCCTGGCCCAGATCGATCCGCGCAAACTCCCGCAGGATGGGCGAATCGTACAGCGCCTCTTCCACCGCCGGGTCCGACAGGTTGAACCACTGCTGCAAAAAGTATATCCGCAACATGCGCTCCACGCCCACCGGACGCCGTCCGTTACCCGCCCGCGGATAGTAGGGCTCGACCCGTGAAGCCAGATCACCCCACGGAACGACCTGCTCCATCTCCTCCAGAAACGCCGCCCGCCGCGTCTTCTTCCTGTACCGCTCAAATCCGGTCGCCATCGCCAGTGTCTCCTGCCTCATTGCTTCCCTTTCCCTCCCACCTCTATATATCTCTTGGAAGCAATTTACTTGATCAGAGTTTCCCTAACCGGTTCAAGGTGAGGAGTTGCATGGGATAGGTCACGGATTTGAGCGCGTGCTGGAGTCCGCGTGGGTGGTACCAAGAGATATAGTGCGCCACGACCCACGAGAGGACGACCACGCCGATGCCCAAAAACCCCAGATACATGCCCAGATGCCCATGATCATCGGTGCCCATCACAATGTGGTTCATATTCCGCGCAAACCCGGTCATCACGACCAGCGAAACGTGCACCACGAGGAAGGCAAGGAAACTTAGCATGGTGAGGAAGTGGATGGAGCGGGCCGATTGCCGGCCGCCAAAGATCCGCGCGTACCAGGGAAAGCGGTTCACCACGGCGGGCGACATGGCGATGCCGGTGGTGATGGCCAATGGGCCGAAGACAAAGAAGACCGTGAAGTAAGCAATCTGCTGCAAGGCATTGTAGCCATAGAACCCATTGGGCTCCGCTGGCATGTGAAATGCGGCGTAGCGTACGAAGGTGTTCCACGCCTGCAAGAGCACGAGCGGCGAAGTAGGCACAATCCGCCGCCACTGCTCGGTCTCGAAGAGCATGATGGCGAATACAATGCCCGTGACGATGAAGCCGTGAACGTTGATGAAGTGCTAGGCCCGCGCAATCCCAATGGTGTGACGGTAACCCGGTGTGGAGATGACCGGCGAGAGATAACGGGCGTCGTCTTTCGCCGTCCAGATACGGTCCAGAGGAACCTTGAGCGGTGTGAATCGGATCCATTCGCTTCCCGGCGTGCAGTCATCATTGAAATACAGGCGGGGGTGATCCACCAGGATAGACAGGCCGCTGCGAATCAGCAGCATCAAAAAAAAGAAATTGAAAAAGTGGCAGTAGCGGACCCAGAGCGGAAACCCGTGCGGCCCAGCAAAGTCGTGGGGATATATCTGGGGAACGGGTGGAACCCGGGGCAGGCCTGCCACGGCGAACTCAATCCAGGACGCGAGCACCGCGGCGAGAATCGCCACAGCGAATCCGATCAGAATGGAAGGGCGAATCCAGATGCGGAAACGGCGGTCGTTTGGGTAGTGCACTGCCCGATGTGCGACATCGAAAGTAATCATGCCTCCCCCTTAAGAGCGCAACGGTGATTCAAGGTCGTCACCCATCATTGGGTCCTGACCTCCGGAGCGTCTCCGTCGGGTCCAAACCCATATAAATGCTGATGACGACGGTCCGAAGATCCACACTTCGCGTTCCAATCTTAAGTCTGCCGCACTACTGTTTTGGTTGCCGTGACAAAAGTCATCGGCACGCCTCCATAGGTCCTGTAACACTGACCTATCAAAGGCGGCCGGGACGAGTGAACTCGGCCCCCAAGGAGGAAACGATGAGCGTAATCGCAGAAAAGACAGTCCGGGAATTAGCCGTGGAAAATCCCGGAGCTACACGGGTCTTTGAAAGGCTCGGTATCGATTACTGTTGCGGCGGCAACCAAACGCTCGAGCAAGCTTGCCAAGGACGCAATCTTTCAGTTGACGAGGTAGGGGACTCGCTCCAAGCGGCGCAACATTCCGCGGAGGCGGGCCGGGAGGACCGAGCCTGGCAAACAGAGCCGCTAGGCGACCTGGTCTCCCACATTATCAATACTCACCACAAGTACACGCGTGAAGAGATCGCGCGCCTGGGCCCGCTCTTCGCTAAGGTCTGTTCCGTGCATGGAGCGAATCACCCTGAGCTCTTACGGCTTCGCGATATCTTCGCGGGCCTGTCCCAAGAGCTGACGACCCACCTGACGAAGGAAGAACTGGTTTTGTTCCCGTATATCACCCGGATGGAGGAGGCGGTGATCGAAAAGGCGCCGATTCTGCCATCACCCTTCGGCACGGTTCAGAACCCCGTGTCGATGATGGAGCACGAGCATGATTCCGCCGGCAACGCCTTGCGCACCCTGAGCGAAATCAGCCAGGGCTATACCGCTCCCCCCGACGCCTGCATTAGCTACCAGACGCTCTACAAGGCCCTGGCGGAACTTGAGTCTGACTTGCACCGGCACATTCACCTGGAAAATAACATCCTGTTTCCCCGGGCGATCGAAATGGAAAAGGCCCACTGATTTCGAAGGCCGAACGGCGTTCAGCCCTCGGGCAAAAGCCGCTCGCTCCACTCGAAAACGTGACTCATGTCTCTACTTGCGCCGATAATCGAAGAAGATGCCTCTCGCCGCGCCAGTGCGGAAGAGGTCTTCAGGATCAACGCTGCCCGCGAAGCCATGCTCTCGCGCCTACTGATGCTCTATATCAGCACCGGGCTGTTCTTTATGCTGCTTCCGGGGACTTTTCTGGGCGTCTGGAACCTGTTGGCGATCAGCAGCCACCGCGCGGCGGACTCCGTTTCGGCAGCGTGGATTCAGGCGCACGGCCACGCCCAGATCTTCGGTTGGATCGGAACTTTCATCCTGGGAATCGGCTTCTACTCCCTTCCCAAGTTGCGCCGCGCGCATTCATTTGGACTATGGGTGATGGGCGCTGCCTGGGGCTTGTGGACCTCCGGCGTCACCCTGCGCTGGCTCGCCAATGTTTACCAATGGCATTGGCGCATCCTTCTTCCCCTTTCGGCAGCTCTGGAACTTGCCGCCTTCGCGATTTTCTTCCGAACCGTTTCCGGCCACCGCCCGCAGGACGCGGGGAAGGAGAAGCTGGACGAATGGGTCTTCGTGGTCATTGCGGGAACAGTGGGTCTGTTACTCTCGCTCCTCGTCAACTTCGGAAGCGCCCTCTATCTCGCCTTCGCAGGTGTCTCCCCGGCGGTGGGAGCGGATTTCGACCAGAGCTTCCTGGTCCTCCAAGCGTGGGGTTCCCTGGTGCCTTTTGTGTGGGGATTCAGCGCCAAGTGGCTGCCGGTTTTTCTCGGGTTGCGGACCACACGTGGGCGTGTGTTGCTGCTAGCCGTAGCACTCAATTCCCTGGGCGTGCTGGCGGCGTTCCTACACAGCATGTCCGCGGCCGCGCTCCTGCTGCTCGCCGGAATGGCCCTGGCGGTTTATGCGCTGAGACTGTTTGAAATGCCCGCGCGTCCCGCCAAAGTCAAAGGTGCACGCAGCAGTTTTCCCAGCTTCGTTCGCATGGCTTATGGGTGGGCCTTGGTCGCGGCAGGACTGGGCGTTTGGGCTGCGTCGGTAGGGAACGCCCACGGCATTTGGGGCGCCTCTCGCCACGCCTTGACCGTCGGTTTCCTGGCGACGATGGTGTTCGCCATTGGTCAGCGCGTGCTTCCCGCCTTTGCCGGCGCCCACGCACTTTTCAGCACGAAGCTGATGCTTACAGCGCTGCTGCTCCTAGGTGTAGGATGCGCGCTGCGCGTCAGCTCGGAGATTCTTGCTTATCAGGGCTTTCTCGGTTCTGCTTGGTCGTGGCTTCCGGTATCAGCCGTTGCCGAAATGACCGCCGTGACGGTGTTCGCGATGAATCTGTGCTTGAGCTTCTTTGGCAGGCCGTCTACGGCCACGAAATAATATATCGTGGTCCGATATATCGAGGCAGCGGGCCCAGGGGAAACCCAAATCAGCCACCCCTCTGGAGGAATGCACGGAGCGCGACCGCCTGGTTGTGATGCTCATCTCGGGCCGAAAAGACCAACGTCACGGTGCCGTGCTGCTTCTCGATTTGCTGGAGTTCGCTTGTCAGTCCAATTTCTTCCTGCAACTGTTCGCGGTAGCGCCTCTGAAATTCTTCCCAACGTTCAGGGTCGTGCCCAAACCACTTTCGCAGCGCATCCGACGGCGCGATTTCTTTCATCCAGAGGTTGATTCGTGCCTTCTCCTTCGAAACGCCGCGCGGCCAAATCCTGTCCACCAAAACGCGATAACCATCAGACGGCTCAAACGCCTCGTAAATCCGTTTCAGTTTGAACATCGCTATTCCCCCGTGGGAAGACACAGGCGCTCTTGGGCCTTGTCCGGAGAGTAACTGCCAGAGGGGAGGGATGGCGAACGCCTCGCCCAAAATCGGACCCTTCCTCGGCTTGTTTCAACGCCCACATCTTTGAAACCAGCCGCTTCCAGCCTCACCGGCAATAGCCCTGGATCAAGAGTAAGCATCGTGTCGGTGAGATGGAATATCTGCATCCACGCGGACCACAGGCTATCCGACCCGGCGAAAGTTCCACCTGGCTTGAGAACTCGGAATGCTTCACAAAACAGCCGGTCTTGCAGAGCGGGTGAAGGTATATGGTGTAGCATCGTAAATGAGAGAACAACGGAAAACGTCCGGTCGTGGAATGGCATTGCCGTGGCGTCGCCGACCTGCACCTTGACGTTCGACTCGGCAGTACGTTCCCGCAGGGAGCGCGCCAGGTTGCGGTCCAGTTCAAGGCATGTGAGGTGCCGGCATTGGGCGCGCAGCCAATCCGTTGTGAGGCCTGGCCCTGGTCCGAGTTCCAGAACCTCGCCGCCTAAATTCACTCCCTTCAGAGACCAGGGCAAGATTTCAGTGCCGAGTCTATGTCTCCAGTGGTTTGACTGGCAGTACCAACGGTGCAGCCGGTTCATCCTATCCCCCACCAGGTTAACGCGCCTCCAATGGCAGCGGAGCGCGAAGCAGTTGGGCGCGATGAGTATGGGAGAGATTCATGGTGTGCCACAGTTCCACTCCCCACCATGCCAGTGCCGCCACCTCGATGAATCCTGTTACTCCGACCAGTGGAAAAGCCACGCGAGGAATGAAGTCGGTAAGGATTTGCAGCACCACGCGCCCCGCGCATCCCACGTTAAGAAGAATGAAGGGTCCCCAGAGCGAGCTGGCGCGACTCGAATCCACGCCCGCCAGGATCGGCACCACGCGCGATGCCACCCCCAGAATCATGAAGCTGACAAAACCCACCGTGTAGGCATGACGGTACGAACCCAGAAAAGCGTGGGAGAAACCCTGGTGTGTGAGCACCCCGTAGACCAGGAAGAATGGAAGCATGGCCATGGAAATAAGCAGCCAGGTGTAGGCGGCTCGGATGAACTTCAGGCTGCGGTCGGATTGCGAGGTTTTGGCAAAGACGCGAAGTTGCATCACCAGCAACAGCGCCCCAATGGCCATCAGAATGAACGCCAGCTCAAGTCCGACGGAGTAATAGAGATTGCCGGTGGAGAAGAACAGTTCGTAGCTCGCGATGTCGAGAATCAATGAGCCGTTGATGAGCCAGAAGATCAGCGACTGGCGGTCGTGCCGCGGCTTGCCCATACCATAGACCGCCGGCACAAAGCGCTGGCTGACTCCGGCGATGATGAGCGCCCCGAAGCCCAGCAATTGGATATCCCGCAGTGGGCCGTCAATCAGCGCAATGCGCATCACCACCTGGTCGACCCCGGCGGCTGTCACTTTGGCAAAAAAGAGCAGGTCACTCACAATAGCCTGAATGAAAAACCAGAAGAAAGCCCCGAAGATGAATTGCTCATAAATCTGGTGTGGCTCCACGGATTGCTGTGCGGTTTTGAGGATGATGACGATGAACATGGTAATGGCGGCAAGCTCGGTGCCTGCGGCCAGAATTCCCAGGCCTACTCCCACCGGCATGGGCTGCAACAATTCCGCAGCCACGCGAGAGGCAATGCCGATGAGCATCAGGTAGAGCGTCGTGTTGGCCAGGTCCGGCCGCCACAACGAAACGTATTTGAAGCGTGGGAACGATTGGTAGGCAAAGCCCATCACGAACAGTCCCATCCAGCCGAAAATCATGGCATGCGCGTGCGCTTGGATAGCAGGCACCAGGCGAACTTGCAGAAAGGTTCCGCCCAGGGCAATTTGCAATAGATTGGTGGCGCCCCACAATGCCCCCACGGAAAGAACGATGACGATTGCCGCCTTGAAGAATCGCCGGTAGATAAAATCCCCCAGTGATTCCTGGTACGCGTAGTCATCTTTACTGGGGTTGCGCATTTCGGCGTGCAATTCCTCTACCAACGCGTCGACGTCAATATTGTGGACGGCGGCAAAGAACTCCAGCGTCTCGGTGGGACCGTGCTCACCACCGCAGCCCTTCAAACCATGCTTATCAAAAACCCGCCGTGCCGTGGGGCAGGCTTTCACAATGTCGGCGACACTGGTGAATCTGGTGATCTCCATCATGACGAGTTCTCCACTCCCTGCCGCTCCGCGGACGGCAATTCGCGACGTGCTTCGGACTTGGATGCCTTATGGGTTTGGAACCGCCGCGTCGACGACGGCCGCGTTCAACTCCGCCAGGAAGGTTTCCAGATCGAATCCATGCTTGCCGGCGGCAAAGGCGACGGAATGGGTTCCCCCGCATTGCAAATTCAGGCCGTGGTTGCGGAAGACTTGCATCGTGTGTGGCCAGTTTCTTACGATTTCTCCAACCTTCATTTCGGGCGTGATGGCTGCCATGTAGGCGTCTCCTCTTTTGAATGTATGGTCTTAGGATAATGTGCCCGAGAACTGGGGGCGATGACTTCTGTCACAGGGCAGCCGACGATCAACTACCCCGTGACTTCTGTCATCGCCAACGCCCCGTTGCTCCTGTGTAATGGGTGGCGAGGTGGTGCCGTGCGAGACACAACCGGAAACAAGCATGAGGTGGATTTCAACGAGCGGCCCTTTATCGCCATCTGGGAGGCGACCCGGGCGTGCGACTTGGCGTGCGTGCATTGCCGGGCGAGCGCGCAACCGCTGCGGTCAGCGTTGGAACTATCGACGGCCGAAGCGCAGCGCCTGATCGACCAGATTGCCGCAATGCAGGTTCCGGTGTTCGTCATCACGGGCGGCGACCCGCTCAAGCGGCCCGATATCTTTGACTTAGTGGAATACGCCACCGCGCGTGGGGTGCGGACGTCGTTGACCCCCAGCGCCACGCCTATTCTGACGCGCGACGCGATTGCCGAACTCCGGCGGCGGGGACTGGCGCGTTTGGCGGTAAGCCTGGATGGGCCAACCGCGGAAATTCATGATGCCTTCCGGCGCGTGCCAGGTTCGTATGAGTGGACGCTCCGCGCCGTTCGCTGGGCCCGCGAATTGGGCCTCCCCGTGCAGATCAATACGACGATTACCCGTCGCAATCTGGCAGATTTTGACGCTACGGTGCGGCTGCTGGGGACGCTCGATATCGCCATGTGGAGCGTCTTCTTTCTGGTGCCCACCGGACGCGGCCAACGGGACGACCTGGTTTCCGCGGAGGAGTTCGAAGCGGTTTTCGCGAAACTTTACCGACTCGCTGGGCGCGCGCGATTCGATATCAAGACCACCGAGGCGCAGCACTATCGCCGCTACGTCTTACAGATGCGTGCGGCGGCACGCAGAAACCAGAACTCTTCCAACGATTCCATGGCCTCGCCCACGCCAGGAATGCCTAACGAATTCGCGATGGAGAAGGAAACGGACGGCATTGGCCGAGCCCCCCGGGGGTTGAACGACGGCAAGGGTTTCATCTTCGTCTCCCACTTGGGCGAGGTTTTTCCCAGCGGCTTCCTGCCCATGTCCGCGGGCAACGTTCGCAGGCAAACGCTGACGGAAATCTATCAGCACTCACCGCTGTTTGTTTCCTTGCGCGATACATCCCGCCTGCAAGGGAAGTGCGGCGTGTGCGAATTTCGTAACGTGTGCGGGGGTTCGCGCGCCCGCGCCTTTGCCCTCACTGGCAATCCATTTGCGGAAGAGCCTTGCTGTGTGTATGAGCCGAGAGTTGCAGCAGCTACTCCCTGCGATACGGGATAACTGGCCGTGTTTGAACATGCTATAGATGGCGTGGCGGATTGTTGCCACGAGGGCCTGCAACATGGTTTTGCCACGTGCCTGAGCATCGTGATCGAAAGCGCGCATGTGGATTTGGACCCGCCCAATGCGGGACACGGTCTCAAAGCGAAGGCTTGGAGGTGATTTATGTTTGTAGTGATTATTTCCTTCCCACCCATTAAAGATGGGAAGGATGCTGAGTTTCAACAATGGTCTGCCTTGTCAAACCAAGCATTCTCTGATTTTGAGGGTTTCATCAGTAGAAAGCTTCTCAAGCCTGTGGAAGGAGGAAACTACGCGGCTATAGTTGAATTTGAAAATCAAGCCGCGTTCCTGGCGATGCATCGCAGTCCTACGCACGATGAGGCGGGCGAGCGTGTGAGACCACTGTTTGATGGCAAACCCACGCCGAAGTTCTACGAAGTAGTCGAGGGATAGCCTAAGAAGGTGCTGTGGCTGATCGATAACCAGGTGCATGCTACGCGGGGAGAGCATTGGTTTCCTCTGGGTATATCCTGCGGTAGAATCGCAAACCAAGAGTGGAACTTCCGGCCAAAAACTAAACGGGAGCATGAAATGACCGACACATCCAGTGGTACTAAGACTCTTTCGCCGTGGTGGCGACACGCGGCGATTCTCGTCATGATCGGTGGTTTTTCGATTCTGTCTTTCGTAACTGTCTTGACCTATACGAATGCTCCACCCATTCCCGACAGGGCCGTGGACGTGGCGGGAAACGTGGTGTTCACAGGGGCCGATATCCAAAAAGGCCAGGAGGTCTTCTTCAAATACGGCCTGATGGAACATGGGAGCCTTTGGGGTCACGGGGCTTATTTAGGCCCTGACTATAGCGCTGAGTATCTGCACAGACTCAGCGAGGTGACCCGGGATACGATCGCGGTGGAGAAGTACGGCAGACCCTTCGCGCTGCTCTCACTCGATGAACAGATCGTGGCATCCGCTCAGGTGCGCAGGGTTCTAAAGGAGAACCGGTACGATCCGGCCTCACGAACGCTCCTGCTCACCTCGGGGGAAGTGGCGGCCTCGCGCAGCCAGACGGCCGAATGGAGCGATTACTTCACCAAGCAGGGCGGCGCCCCGGGACTGCCTGCCAGCTACATTAAGGACCCTGCAGATATCAAAGCGCTGAGTACCTTTTTCGCGTGGGCGGCGTGGGCTGCCTCGGCGAACCGGCCGGGGAAGGATTATTCCTACACGAACAACTGGCCGTATGAGCCCATGGTGGGCAACCGGCCCTCCGCCGAGGCTTATGTGTGGAGCGCCATGAGTCTCATCACCCTCCTGGGGGGTCTGGGCCTTATCCTCTTCATGGTCGGTAAATTTGACTACTTGGGCTGGAAGGGTGAAAGCGATATCGCCCATGCCACGCACTTCGCTCCCGCGGCTTTGAGATTGACGCCCAGCCAATGGGCTACCGGATGGTTCTTTGCCGTGGTGGCGCTCCTCTTCCTGGCGCAAGCGTTCCTGGGAGGCGCGCTTGCCCATTATCGTGTCGAGCCAGGAGGCTTCTACGGCTTCGACATCGCTCGGTTTCTGCCCTACACTCTGGCCCGCACCTGGCACCTCCAACTCGCCATCTTCTGGATCGCCACGGCCTGGGTAGGGGGTGGCCTTTTCCTCGCGCCCTGGGTGGGTGGCGAGGAGCCGCGTGGGCAAAAAGCCGGCGTCTACGCTCTCCTCGGTGCACTGGCAATAGTGGTTTTCGGCAGTCTTTTCGGAGAGTTCCTGGGCATCAACGACAAGCTGGGGCGTCTCTGGTTCTGGTTCGGGCATCAGGGGTCCGAATACCTGGATCTCGGGCGGTTCTGGCAACTCCTGCTGGCGGTGGGCTTGCTCTTCTGGCTTTTCCTGATGTTCCGGGCCTTGAAGCCTGCCATGAAGAGTCCCGGCAAGCGCGAGCTATCCGCGCTCTTTCTTTACGCCGCCGTCGCCATTCCGGTGTTTTACGTACCCGCGCTCTTCTACGGCCCCCACAGCAATTTTGCGGTCATCGATAACTGGCGTTTCTGGATCATCCATCTTTGGGTGGAAGGATTCTTCGAGCTCTTCGCCACGGTCCTGGTGGCCATCATGTTCCACCAGATGGGCGTGGTCAGCACCAAGACCGCCACGCGCCTGATCTACCTCGACGCCATCCTCTACCTCAGCGGTGGGATCATTGGTACGGGCCATCACTGGTATTTCACCGGTCAGGGGACGCTCAACATGGGGCTGGCGGCATGCTTCTCCGCCATGGAGGTTGTGCCCTTGACGCTTCTCACCCTGGACGCCTGGGACTTCATCAAACTGAAGAACCAGCAGTGCTCCGTTTGCGGCCGCGAATTCGCCACCACGCAGAAGTGGGCCATCTATTTCCTGATGGCGGTCGGTGTATGGAACTTTATCGGGGCAGGGATATTCGGCTTCCTGATTAACCTGCCGATAGTGTCCTACTTCGAGGTGGGCACGACGCTTACTCCCAACCACGGACACGCTGCCTTGTTTGGCGTCTTCGGGATGCTGGCGCTGGCGGTACTCGTCTTTTGCCTGAGGGCCATGCAGTCGGACGACGTCTGGAAGGGGACAGAGAAGTTTATCCGGGTAGGTTTCTGGGGCGCCAACGTGGGCCTCGCCCTTATGATCCTCCTGGACCTGTTTCCCGGAGGTGTTCTCCAACTCTGGGACTCCATCGCCAATGGGTACTGGCACGCGCGTCGCCTGACATTCCTGATGGGCGGCCTTTACCACAAGCTGGAATGGGTGCGCATGGCCGGGGACATGATCTTCATCCTCGCCGGTGCCGTGCCCATCGCGCTCGGCGTGCTGCGCAGCATGTGGAATCGGGACGTGGTTCCTCCGGTCTAGCCAGTTCCCCATCGCCTCCTACATGAGCCCGCGTCGGGCGGGCTCTTGCCCGCCGTTTTGCTGAGGATTTCCGCTGAAGTGTCAGTACCGGATCTAGCTTCCAGACATGGAAGGGCGATCCCGGTTGAGAGGAGATTCCTGTTTCAATGTGATGTGGTAATGCTTCGTTCGCCGTGTTCGTAATGGCCTCATCAATGACTGCCACGCAATCTATTGCGTCGTGATCAGATTGGGAATGAAAAGTCGCCTTCCCGCTCCGTGAGTACATCCGCGGTCGACTGCAGACCGCAGTGTGACACCGTGAAGCGGCCTTCTTAAACGATTCCATCAGCTGTAAAGCGTGAATAACGAAAGCGCTGGGTGTTCGCTCTAGCTTGTGGGTAGGGGATTTACGATCAGCCCCGACGCAGGGATGATCTTGTCATCCCCATATATTATTGTGATATGTAGCCCGAATGAGGTTTTTGACGAGGCTGTGATGGGGGTAAATTTCATGGACGGACGGAGCCGAAGTGACGCGGCGCGTGGAGCAGACGCTTCGGTCGTCCTCGAAGAGGACCAGCCCACAGGAAAACAGACCCGAGGCATCGTCCAGGGCCTTCTCACGCGGTCCCCCTTTCACCTGCACGGGATCAAGGTAAGGCTGGAGGGCGGTAAAGTCGGCAGGGTTAAAGTAATCCATAGTGCCGGGCATTCTAGGCGTGCTTAGTGGCGACGGTCCTGGCCGTCGGAGGTGTGAAGGCGCGTGAGCAGCTGACTCTGGCTGGCGCATCGGTCCGGTCCGGCTCGCCCCACACCTGTTCGGGTAAGAGGCCAGTGGCTGATGAAAAGCCCTCCATTGCCCGGATGAAGGGCTTCGCATCGCGTCCCGCGGCTAGTTCGAAGTGGCCGCGCTCACCCGCGAGTAGGGGCCAACCCCGCCCCTTCCCCCAGCCAGCAAAAGGCCCGCCGTCTTCTTTCTGTCCATACCCATCATTGTTGTAGCGGCGCCAGCAGGGTCCGAATGGAGTCTCGACCTTGAGCACGGCGTCCACGACCCGCAGCGAATCCACAATCAACGAATCATCGGGTTTGCGGATTCCATAACGTACCAATTCGAGAAACCCCGCATCGATAGTGTCTCTGGCCGGGAACTTGTTTTGAACATCCGGCGGATGGTTCGTAATGTTGAGTGCGCCGCGGTTGGGATCTTCCTCCGGCTGGGGATTGTCAACTCGCTCAGGAAGAATCGGTATGTAGTGCCGGCTGATCCCGGGCACAAGTGAACCCTGCGTTGTGACCGTCCAGGATTCCACGTGCAAGTTCAGAAAATCGGCATACTGTTCCAGGAATGTCGCAGTAGCCTCGCCGCGCCTCTCGCGGAACAGACAGGCAGCGCAGATCAAGGCAGCGATGTTCGAGGCGAGCGTGGAGGGAGAAAAACCACCGACTTCCTCCCAGCGCCAGGAATCAATGAAAAGCCGCAGAGCACAGAAAGTCTCGACGTCGGAGTTCTTCGCCACGTCTGGCTCCTTACGGTAGCCGGCGTACTGACCGCGCACCACGTCATCGGGCTTGAGAGGGCGCATGGCTTCGAAAACCTTGGCTTTCTCGATGTGAACGGCTCCAAAATCCCGACCGGCCGGCGGCTCCATGGCGAGCAGCGCGACGACCTGAAAGAGGTGGTTCTGAATGACGTCGCGTAGACAGCCGGCGGTTTCGTAAAACGCCCCGCGGTCCCCGACGCCGAAATCCTCCGATAGAGTTATCTGGACGCTGGCCACATAGTTGCGGTTCCAAATGGGCTCCAGGAAGGAATTGGCGAAGCGGAAATAGAGGATATTCATGATCGCCTCCTTCCCCAGAAAGTGGTCGATGCGGAAGATCGAGTCTTCCGGAAACTCCGTTCGCGCAACTTGGTTGAGCTCTCGCGCTGAGGCCAGGTCGCGTCCGAACGGCTTTTCCACAATCACGCGTTGGCCAAGTTCGCGGCGCCAAGCCCTTTGATGACCGACTCGAACATTGATGGTGGGATGGCCAGGTAGTGCGCAGGCCGCCGGGCGCTTCCCAGTTGCTTCTTGATTGCGGCAAAGGTGCCCGGGTCGCGATAATCCCCGCTCACGTACCGGAGCAGGGAGATAAGATAATGGAAGGCGCGTTGGTTATCGATCCCGCCTGAACGCCTGAGGCTGTCGGTTACGCGCTTGCGCAGCCGCCCCAGACTCCACTTGGGGAAAGCGACGCCGATGACCGGAACCTTGAGAGTACCCCATTTAACCATCGCATAGAGTGCCGGGAAGATCATCTTGTGGGCGAGATCGCCCGTCACACCGAACAGCACCAGCGCGTCGGAAGGGGAGTCGATCATCATGCACCTGCCTTCTTGGCGGCGGGCTTTTCGTCATGGCCGCCGAATGGGTAACCAAGGGTTGACAACATCTTGTCGGCAAGAGCGTCATGCTTGCGTGGTGCCGCTTCTTGTTGTGAAGGAACATAGCCCGGCCAAAGAACCAAGACTCGTTAAGGGACTTTGATGCTGGCCAATCCACTATGGATTGAGTGTCGGTACTCCGCTCGGGAGTACATTTGCCCTCGCCCATTACGCAGCATCGCCCCAGCGGAAACAGTGCGCTCTACCATTTTGCTCAGGATGAGACGGGGTGTGACAGCTAGCCGCGTGAACGCTGGGGCGGGGGGTTAGAGATAGAGATTAGGTACTCGGAATTCCGGGGGGGCCGGTGTAAGGCCGAACGGCATTCGGCCTCGGCGAGTGCGAACGCCGGCAAGCACAGGCCGCCGGCGGTTTCCGCCTGCGAAGTCTTCTTCCCTGATGCCATCGTATGGGCTCTGTGGTCGCGAGATAGCCAGCCTTTCCCACAGATTAATGCTTGTAACCGATGCTCGCGCACCAGTCACAGCCCCGTGTCCATGGATAGAGGCAGACGTGCTCTTATGTGGTCGCCAGCGTGGGATGCCGAGGCAGGCCCGTGGCGGAATCAAGTTGTCGGTCCTGGACTACAGAAGAGAGAGTCTCGGGGGTATCTTATCCGTCGGACAGCATGACCTCTCTCTGGTGTCTCGTTTCTGCTCATCGCTCAAGGTCCAGGACGAAAAAGCCAATTCTCGGGTTTACAAGACGGGAGGCGCCTTGGTAGGGTTCTGCGGGCGGCGGAGTAGCGATGAACTCCGTGGATGTATTGTGTTTGTCGCCAGTGACTCCAGCGGGACGCCGAAGACTCTCCGTGAACGATACCTGGAGGTCGTCAATGATTTCGGTCGTAACCCACAACAGCTTGCGGCAGCCCACGGGCAGCCGGTGGTGCCAGCGAACCTCTGACTTCCACTGCCTAGGCATTCCACTGAACGATGGGTCAATTGGCTGTACCACCGACAGCAAATGCTTTCGGGCGTCCAGCGGTACTCTCTGCCTTGGCCCTAGCTGCTATCGTTGTTCGTAGGCATGGTTGCTTCACCGGGCAGGAAGCATGCGATTCCTGGATTGAATCTCGGGAAGGTCCACTTCAGCCGAGTGTGGATTGGGGTTATGCAGGCGCGGATCGAACCTGACCAAACAAGACCTTGGCGGGAAACCGGATGGTGCTGTCACGGACTGTGCGCAGGCGGCTTCACGCTTGCCTGGGACCATGCCTAAGCGGCCCGCTTCGGAAAGGCAGGATGATCGGGAAGCGGAGAGGTCTGCGGTCTGTTCTGTCCTGTCGCCTGTTTCCCACCATCTGTTCCTTGTAACCTGTTTCCTATTCCCTGTTTGTGGTGGACAAAGACGATCCGGCCGGGGTCGGGTACGTCTTCGAGATCAAGGTGGAGGCCGCACTCCTTCACGAGGTAATCTCCGGCTGCCTGGGCACCCGTCGGCGTGTAGGCTTCGCGGTAGATGAAGCTGTAGCCCAGGTCTTCCACGCGGTGGGCCTTGAAAAATGAGCCGTGCGTATTCTTTGCGATCCCCACACACCATTCGCCGAGGCTCCCACCCACCCTATGGATGTGTTCCTGGATATCCGCAATGATTTCTCCATGACTTACTGGCATGATTACCTCCTGGTTCAGTCGTGCATCCCGCGGATATTCGGCGGACTGCAAATCTTGCCGGATCGATCTGCTGCTGTCGGTGATACGCCGACGATGCCGTTTGCAGTTAATTGCAAGCAGGTCCCATTGGTTCAAGATCCCAGATGCAGGGTGCGCCGCCTCCCGGAGGTGGCGAGTGGCCATGTAGACGGAGCACCAATTGCAAAAGCCGAAGTCATTGGCCTAGACCCACGGCTGATGGCGACAAGGACAATAGGGATCTCCATCCGTATTTACCAGTACTGTCTTTCGCACACAGGTAGAGACCGTCCTGCGTGCCTTGGGTTCCGGGCACGAACCATTGAGTGCCACCCAGGGAGGAATCGCAAGCTGGTATTGCCGAAGAGGTGGCAAGCTTCAGCCCGTAGCCAGCAACGACTAACTGTCCGGATACGCGAGTATCTCCAGTAGTGTCCCTTGTCGTAGGGGTGTAGGCACTGGTGGCCTGGCCGTTATCAGTATGGCTGTCGCCCCAAACGTTGACCGCCAAGGCGTGGTCAGTGTCCCCCTTCAAGATGTCCCATTTAAAGCAGCCATTCTTGGCGGGCGGAGTGATTGTCACGTAGTTTGAGCTGTTCAGTACATTGGGGGCGTTGGTGATTGTCGTGAACGTGGAGGGAAGGGTCAGCCCCCCATTGTAATCGCGACACACCACGGCGTACGACTGCGTTGTGTTACCCGGAAGACCTACTACCGCAGCCGTTGGTGCCGGGGGTATGCCAACTCCGCCGATGTGCACTGCTCCTAATATGGAAGCCCCTCCCGTAGCGGTAAGTTTCCCCACTTCAAGGGGAGCGTTACCCGACAGGCCTTCACCAAAGTTACCGTTTTGGCTTGTGAGGTTTCCCGTAATATTCAAGGTCAGACTAGGCGGACTCACGCCGTCTGCGGGGACCAACGTGAAACCAACTTGGCTGTTGGCTCCGTCGTTGAAGTTGTTCGGTGATCCGAAAATAATGCCATCTCGAACGCCCAAATTCGTCATTGACGCGTCCGGGCCAAATACCAGGCAGGTTGCGCAAATCGACTCGGGCGAGTAGTGGCCGCCACCGTAGGCCATTGGACCTATTACGAAATTATACGCGCCGTTAATCAGATCCGCGCCATCGCTTTCTTCGTATGGACTGATCACCGTGTCGCCGTAGCCCTCGAGATCGATACCGTGGCCCGCCGAGCCCTCTATGTCTATTCCGTAGAACCGATTCTTGCCGTCCCCGGAGGCATACAGTCCCACGTTCCCCCATGCAAGTCCTCCGTACCACGTATTTGAGTTTGCACCCCCAGGCCACGAACTGCTGTTGATGATCTTTATGCCAAAGGATTGGCCCATTGACGTGATGTTCTCAAAACTATTGTAGCACGTGCATCCTCCGGGGCCGTCCACGGAGGTGGCAATATCGAATCCACGTATTAAGAGGTCCTCAAAGTGGCTGTGAAACACATTTGAACCGTTTCCTCCCACCATCAAACCACTGGAAGCTGCGGCTGTGGAACCAGTCCCCTGAATACCAAAGTGCTCAAGTCGCGCCCCGACCAATCCGCCGTAATTATTGCCACTTTCGTTATAGTTTGTCACGCAAGGACTACCAGCGCCGGAATCACAGGAGATTGTTGTACCGAACGGTCCTTCTCCGATGACTACAGCCATTGAGCGGTATATAAGGTTGCTCCCACTGGCGAAACTGATGGTACCGGCGGGTAGTAGCAGTGTCACACCATGCGCGCCGTCACCTACCGTGATATTTTCAGAGGAAGAATTCGTCGCGCCGAAACCCCTTGCATCGCACACGCCCCCCCCGGCCTGTTCGACCGCTAACAAACATGAATTCACCCGAGCACCGAAGTCTGCTCCTGCAAATGATGTTGCATCCAACACATTCGAACCACTAGCCAGGTTCGGCGATACGTCGAAAGTCCCGACTCGGGGGTGTCCGGGGATTATCATATGATTAGCAAATTGCGGTGCACCTCTCGTTTGATCACATGCAATGGCAAGCATAACTCCGAGGAAACAGATCTTTGCTGTCCTTCTCATAGCTTCTCCTCTTACAGGGAACTTACCGTCCTGAGAAATAGGGCGAATGCCCGACGGAATCCGCAAACCGCCAGATTTGATTGGGTCAATTGCTGGTTCTTCTTAGCGACGGTCAGGCGCGGCACCAGTCTGCCATCGTACGGCCGCCGGAATGTCACAGAAGACGTCATTATGTGCTCTGCAGTCCCTATGGACATTCAGAACCAGTGGCCACCGAAAGAGAATTCACATGTCTGAGATCGCAAATCGTCCCACTGGCTACATCCCAAATATCGACATTGCGGTGACAGTTCCTGAGTCTATTTTCAACCCGGTGCCCTCCGCGGTTCTCCCCTCCCAATGGCTCCCTCCGAGGACGTACGGCGGATTCAACGCCCTACGGAGCAAGCCGATCAACTCACTTTCAGAGTCAGAGTCACGGCATGACTTATGGAAGAGGGGGAACCAGTGCTCCCCGTTACCGTAAGAGTGTAGGTTCCGGCGGGCGTTCCTGGGTTTCTAAAGGCGGTCTCTGCGCCACCGCCGCCGCACGCCATCATCGAGACGGCCATCATCAACAGTGCCGTGAGTACAAGCGGAGCCGGCTGGCAGCAGGCTCTGAGAGGGCGCCAACGCGTCACCGAGAGCACGGCTCCCATCGAACTCACAGCGAGCGTTGCCAGAGCGACGGTCGCGGGCAGGATTGGAATTACTGGAGGCAACTCTCGCGAGCGCGGCACATCAACTGAACGAGCGGTCGTTACGACAGTCACTGTGATATTCGTCCCAGAATCACCCAGAGTCACAGAGGTCGGCGAGACCTGGCAACTCGTGTGCGCAGGTGCTCCTGTGCATACAAAACTTATGGACTGCTCAGGCCCCCCTCTACTCCCCACGGCTAGGACGTAGCTTGCGGTCGCCCCGGGGAAGACGCTCGCGGAAGAGGAAGTACCTACCGCCAGATTCAGGGTGAAGTCCTGGCCCGTTCCGCGTAGACCGACTGTCTGCGGACTTGAGTTGGCATTGTCGGCGAACGAGAGGCTGCCCGAGGCGGCACCGCCAGCGGTGGGGGAGAAAGTAACAGCTACTGTGCACACACCCGAAGGGGCCACCGGGGTTGAGGCCGAGCAGGTGGTGCCGGGTGCGGCAATGGTAAACGGGCCGGAGACCGCGATGTCCCTGAAGGTGAGGCTGGCAGCACCGGTATTTGTCAGGGTGGTGGCTTGAGCGCTGCTGGTGGTGCCGACGGTTTGGCTGGCGAAAGTCAAGCTGGCAGGGGCCAAACTCACAACGGGTGTAGCGTCTGTGGCGCTCCCTGTCAGGACAACTGTCTGGGGACTGCCAGTGGCGTTGTCGGTAATTGAGACCGAAGCTGTTCGGGTGCCGGCGGCCGAGGGTTTGAAGGTGACGCTGATGGTGCAGGTCCCGCTGGCGGCCACGGAACTCCCGCAGGTGTTGCTCTGCGCGAAGTCCCCGGTGTTGGTGCCGGTCAGTGCCACGCTGGCAATGGTCAGGGCCGCAGTGCCTGTATTTGTCAGGGTAATGGTTTGAGCGCTGCTGGTGCTTCCGACGGCCAGGCTGGAGAAGATGAGGCTCGCGGGGAAAAGTGAGACAGCGGGCGCGGTGCCGGTCCCCGTCAAGGTGACTGACTGGGGACTGCCGGCCGCGTTGTCAGTGATGGTCAGTGTGCCGGCGATCGGCCCAACTGTAGTGGGCGTAAACGTCACCTCGATCGTGCAGGAGCCGCTGGTTGCGAGCGTACTACCACACGTGTTGGTCTGAACAAAGTTAGCATCCGTAGTGATGCTGGCAATGGCCAGTGCTGCCGAGCCCGTATTGACCAAGCTTACCGACTGCGAGGCACTCCTCGTTCCTATGCTCTGGTTGCCAAACGTCAGGGTCAATGGCGAGAGGCCCACGGCTGGGACGGTGCCGGTGCCGGTCAGGACCAAGGTCTGTGGGTTTGCCCATCCATTGTCGGTGATAGTCACCGTATTGGGATCTGAACCGGGTAAGCTGGGAGTGAATGTGACATCGATGGTGCAAATAGTCCGCGAGGAGACTGAGCCTCCCCCATACGGACAAGATGTGCCCGTACTGGCAAGGGCGTAGTCGCCGTGTGCGACAATACTTGTGATGGTCAGCGCGGAGTTAGGGCTGGCATTGGCAAGTGTCGCACTTTGGATACCGCTCGTATTGCCCAAAGCCTGATTGCCAAAGGCAAGGGTTGACTGGCTCAGGTTGACCAAAGGCGGGCACACCGGTGCCGGCCAGGCGGCAAGCGATGTCGCATTCGAGCTGCTCAAGCCGGTCGTAAACGGGGAACCGGGCACCGGTGTCAAAGTTCCATCAGCGGCGACTGACAGGACGGCCACTTCTGGCGACCATGAGGCTAAGAATAGGAGTGTCCCTGCTCGGTTGATCGCCAAGCCCACGGGACAGTTCCCGTCAGTGGGGCATGAGCCGAGAGCCGTCGCAAACGGGGAACCGGTGATAGGCTTCAGGTCTCCATTCGAGGCGATGCTCAGGCCAGTAACCTGCCCCGAGTATTGGTCACTCAAATATAGGGTCGCGCCATTCGGGCTCAAGATTCCCACATTCGAGTTCACACCTTGTTTGGTGAACTGGACCGGAGAACCTGAAACCGGGGACAATACCCCGTTGGCCGCGACGCTGTCGACCTCGGCCTCTATTCCAGACAGGAAGGCGTCGAAGGTAAACAAGGTGGAAGCCGAACAACTGAATTCCACGCCTGCAGACCTATCCCCGGACCGGAACGGCGAGCCCGGCACCGACGCAAGACTGCCATCAGGCCCAATGCTGTAGATCGCAATCTCGCTGTCGCCCGAGCTAGTCGAGGGCAGCGTAATGGCGAGGAAACTCCCGTCAGGACTCACCTTCATACCAGCGATGAAGGCTTCGCCAGTGAGATCCGGCACTAAATAGGGCGAGCCCGGTGCAATACTCAATGTGCCGTCCACACCAATGCTAAAAGTGGTGACCTCACCAGTATTGGTGTCACCCGAGAATAGGAACTTGTTATCGGGAGAAACCGCCAGCGCTAGATCACCACCTCCCTGGCTGGCTGTCGCGAATGGCGCTCCGGGCACCAGCGTCAATCCACCACTCGCCGCGTTGATCGAGAATACGCTTACGTTGTTACTCCCTCCATTGGCAACGTAAAGGAAGGCGCCAGTCGGGCTCGCGACAATACGCGGAGTGGCAAAGTACACCGGGTCATTTCCGATTCCTCCTGTTGCGAACGGCGAGCCAGGGATAAGCGACAACATACCTCCCGAACCCGCAGAAAGCCCGGAGACAGTATTCGCGCCCTGTATGTTGTCGTTTGTATAGACAAAAGTACTCTGGGCGGATAATGGAACTGCTTGTATCGCCCATAATCCCGCCACACAAGTGAGGAACACCGTTCCGAGCTTCTTCATGGAGGACCCCCTGCTCGATCTCGTTGGAACCGGATAATCACCTTGCTCACGCTGAATCTGCCTCCTTCCCGTTTGCTGGCGGTCAGTCGGTAGCTCTAGGGCAGCGGCTGAGGTGGGCGGGAACTATGTTGGCGAAGCATCGGGCGGTTGGCAGTTTGCCCACTCTGCATACACCATAGCCTTCCGCGGACCAACGCCAACTCCGAGGCCATCAGAGATTGCTAACGAGTGAGATCGTTCGAATCTCTCCATCCCGTCCCATGCGACAAAGACTAGTCAGCCTTGCTCAGCTTCCACACGGGCATCTATGTATCGACAGGGAGATCTGTCTTCATGAAGGATTTTTGGGGTAGTGGGTGACTCGGACTTACGTCGCGAGTCTGTCACGAAGCTGCTTGCCGCGCATTTCTCTGGAGTAGCGAGCGGACCTATTCCGTTCTTGGACACGAATCTCGTGGAGCGCGACCGCTTGGCCGGAGACCAAGGATGGATCTCCAACTCACAAAGCTCCTGCAAGGATCCCTGGAGGTGGTTCTCGGCAATTTCAGCCGCAGCCCACAGACGCTTGCACTAGCTTGGGGCGCACCAGCCCAGGAGTAGCCGACCGTGTCGGCGAACCCCTGACTTCCACTGCCTAGGCATTCCACGGAACGATGGGTCAATTGGCTGCACCACCGACAGCAAATGCTTTCGGGCGTCCAGCGGTTTCGAGGTTTGCCGTACCGAACAGAGATACGCTTTGGCATCTCATGCCCAGGCCTTTAGCAACGTCTCTGGCGCATGCGTATCGGCTGACGGGGTTCTTGTGAAGGCACCGTTTAATGACCTGGGCAAGATATCCAGGAACTCCCCTCGGAAAGGCCGCTGGCTCGTCGATCATTATCTTGGCCGAGAGTTCAAATACCGTGTGCCCACAAAACGGAGGGGTCCCCGTTGCCATCTCAAAGAGAACTACCCCTAGCGACCAAAGGTCACTCCGCACATCGGCTCTCTCACCCCTCAGGATTTCCGGTGCCTGATAGGGCAAAGTGCCGGCCAGAGCGCCGATCTCCGCTAACGAGGAGCGCGAAGTGGTGATTCTCTCAATAGACTGTCCTCTGAGACGCTTCGCCAAGCCAAAATCCAGGACTTTCAAAGAACCGCCATCACTTATGAGCATGTTGGAACTCTTGATATCACGGTGGATCACGCCGCGCTCGTGAGCGTGTCCAAGGGCGTCGGCAATCCGGCAACCGTAACGACAGACGGCGCCCGCAGGAATGCCGGTTGGTTTGACAAGAGCACTTAGTGGCTGCCCCTGGATGTACTCCATTGCGATGTAAGGCTGATCTTCCTCCTCACCTACATCATAGATGGTGCAAATGGCGGGGTGATTCAAGCTGGACGCAATCTGAGCCTCTCGCAGAAGCCAACCGTACGCCGTAGGAGAAGCTAGCATACGGCGATTCAGGAGCTTGAGGGCTACCAATCGCTGAAGCTTGATGTCCCGACCACGGTAGACCACGCCCATACCACCTTCGCCGATCTTGCTTTCTATAACATAGCGTCCGAACGTTGTTCCGATCATGATTGTCCGTCCTCGAAAACAGCAATCAGCAGATAGTAGGAAGTTGTGCGGTCGTCCTTGTCGCTAGAGTCGTAGTCTGGGTACATTCGTGGATCGTCGAAGCACTACCGAGCGCCTCGCCATCTATTGGGATGGGGGTGCTGTTTGTATTGATGGACAGAAAGCCCCACACAAGCTGGAGGGGCGGTTAATTAGAGGGGGAGTTTACACGCAATGCTCTAATACTCAATCCGTAACTCTACGGACCTCGCATGGCACTTTGGTGCCACCCATGAATAGCGCCCCAGATGACCTGCCCCCGTTTTCTGTACCAATCATAATGCGAGTTCCGGGGTAGTTCGTTGCTTTTGTTCTTCTCCGCGGTGCAGTTCAGAGGGAGCCGTAGGCGACCGGAGAGCTGCACCGCACGCGGCGAATTCTTGCGGGGTCCGATTCCCCAACGCCATGTGGGGTCGAACCTCGTTATAATCCCTCCTCCAAGCCTCCATCGTCTCCCGAGCCTCCCCCAAACTCAGGAACCAGTGCTCGTTCAAACACTCGTCCCGCATCTTGCCGTTGAAGCTCTCGATGAAAGCATTCCGGACGGGCTTCCCCGGCTCGATGAAGTGCAGCTTCACGCCTTGTTCGTAAGCCCACACATCCAGAGCCTGGCCGGCAAACTCCGGCCCGTTATCCGTCACCAGGACCTGCGGCAACCCATGGAGCTCCCGCCATTGCTCCAGTACTCGTACCACCCGAGCGCCCGTAACGGACGTGTCCACTTGCGCCGCCAGACATTCCCGATTGAAATCATCCACGATGTTCAAGCTCCGAAACCTCCGCCCATCCGTCAGCGCGTCCGCAACAAAATCCATCGACCATCGCTCGTTCTGCCGGATCGGGACCGCCAGAGGCTGGCGTTCCACCGCCCCGATCCGCTTGCGCTTCCGTCGCCGCACTTGCAGCCCTTCCTGCCGGTACAGCCGATAAACCCGCTTGGGATTCACCGCCCAACCCTCCCGCCTCAGCAGTACCGTCAACCGCCGATACCCGAACCGGCGCCGTTCCCCGGCCAAGCTGCGCAGCCGAACTTTCAGCTTCTCCTCTTCCCTCGCGTTCTGCCGCTTATAGCGGCAGCTCATCCGAGCTATCCCCACCAGCCGGCACGCCCGCCGTTCACTCAACCCCTGCGCTTGCCGAATCACGCCCACCGCCTCGCGCTGGTCCGTGGGCGTTAGTACTTTTTTGCCAGCACCGTCTTCAAGGCTTGGTTGTCCAGCGTTAGATCGGCCACGATCTGCTTCAACCGCCGATTCTCATCTTCCAACTGCCTCAGCCGACGGGCCTCATTCACTTCCAGGCCCCCGTACTTCGCCTTCCACTTGTAATACGTCGCATCGCTGATCCCATGCTTCCGGCACACCTCCGCCGTCTTCATCCCCGCCTCAGCTTCCTTCAGCACCCCAATGATCTGCTCCTCTGTGAATCGGCTCTGCCTCATCTTCTGTCCTCCTCCGGGCTTTTATACCTTGGGAGAACTCTCATTTACACTGGTACAGTTTTCGGGGGGCAGGTCACTAGACGGTTGGGTAGTACCGCCAGGGCGGGAAGCCTTTTCGCCCCACAAAAGCTCACGCTCGGCCCATCACACCCTCAGCCGGCTTGCCAAAGCGAGCACCGGCCGCGGCTTCGCAAGTATGGTTGGGGCCCATCTCACCGCACCTCACGAACGGGAATGGTGTTCTCCCGAATGAATCGCTCCACCTCCGCGCGGGGGATGCGGACACACTGGCCCAACTTCACGTGGCTTAAGTGTCTGCGACGGAGTAACCAGGCTCGAATGGTGCACTCCTCAACCCCGAGTTCCGCGGCAGCTTGTGAGACGGTCAATAGACCCCCCTTTACTGCTCCCAGTGACGGCATGCGATGGTTCCCTCCATACACCCACGCTAAACGGCCGATAGCTATGGTTGTCAACGGGAACGCACGGAAGTCGAACGGAGTTGGGTTCCCGGGCCCGGCAAGGCCACAGGCCCAGGGAACGGAAACGAATCCTTTCCAAGCGGGCGTGGGTCACATCCTCTACTTCGGGCTCAGCGTCATTTGCGTGCCTCCAAAAGGCGAATTAACTCGCTCTTCGGAATTAAAACCCGACGCCCGAATCGGATGCTTTTGATTCCCTGTCGCCGGATGGCCCGGTCCACGGAATCCCTTGGGACGCTCAGCGATTTTGCGAATTCATCTTTTGAAAGTGCCAGCTTGTCTTGAGTCTGCATGAGTCCTCCATTTACTTCTATTATCTGCTTGACACCGCAGGAAGCTGCGTGGTATTGTTACTTACGTGTATTATAATCAAACGTAAGCAACACAGAGCAGATACACACGCACAGGCTGGCGGGGAATTGGTGAACTGGCTCAATTCCAGAATGTTGCGTCCAGTTTCGCCGTCGGCAGAGTTGATCAGGACTTACGTGACTGCGTTGCGCGACGCAGAGAAGCGAGGCCTTGCAGGAAAGAGACGGCTCCGCTACGTGCTAAGTCAGGTAAACCAACTGCAACCAGCCCAGGACGCGCCTGAAGGTTTCCGTTTGTCCACGTCCCTGAGGGTTGACATACGGCCAAGCGGCAGTGGCTTCGAGTTCAAGCTCGTACCGGAGGATATGGATGGTATCTACCTCTTCGCGTGGCGAGAGTTGCTTGACTCCGGCAACGCAGCGCGCCTCCGGCGCTGCCCGAACTGTGAAAAGTATTGGTATTGCGTAGGCCGCTCCGACAAGGGTTTTTGTTCGGATGCCTGCAAGGTTTCTTTCTGGCAAAAGTCGGCAAAGGGTAAGGAAGCGAAAAAACAGTACATGCGGCGTTATCGAGCGGTTCAACGCGAGCAGCTGAAGAGCTCCGTGCTCACGGCGAAGCGCTGCAAGATCGCCAGCGGAATTCTGGCAAACCTCGGAAAGTGAGGTTAAGTCCATGTCACTCTGGGCAAGAGGAAAATGGTATTGGGCGGATTTCAGTGTAAACGGGTTGCGCTACCGCGTGCCGCTCCGGGACAGCAGGGGCCGGAAGATTCCAGTGGATGACGCGCACCGCGAGATGGCCGCCCGCAGCGAAGAACGCGCCATGGAAAAGGCCGAACGCGGGCAGCTTACACCCCAGAAGGAGCGCTCTGCCAGGTTGCCATTTGCCCAGGCCGCCGATGATTATCTTGCCAGCCGCAAGCTGGAATTGGCCGCGTCCAGCTTGGTGAAAGAAAGCGACCTTTCAGCCCCACTCAAGGACTACTTTGGGAACAAGCGGCTTTCCGCCATCAAATCGGAAGATGTAATCAGCTACCGGGAATGGCGCAGCACAACTGGGAAACGGAAGAAAGACGGTGTGGGCCCGGCACTCATCAACATGGAAGTGGGCACCCTCCGCCGGATCCTCAAGCGCGCGAAGCTCTGGCACATCGTAGGGGCTGACATCAAGCCATTGAAAGAGCCGGAGACCATTGGACGCGCCCTCACATTTGAAGAAAGGACGCGCCTTTTCCGGGTCGCCGCGCAAAAACCTGAGTGGCAGACGGCGTACTGGGCTGCTACGGTGGCGGTCAGCACGACGGCCCGCGGCTGCGAACTGCGTGCCTTGCAGTGGCACAACGTGGATTTCATCAACCGGACGCTCGAAATTCCCAAGAGCAAGACGGAAGCCGGCGTGAGGCTTGTTCCCTTGACGGAAGAGGCTTGCGATGCGCTCCTAAAGCTTCGCCGCAGGGCTGAAGCGTTCGGGCCGGTTGAACCGTCGCGCTTTGTCTTTGCGGCGTTCCGTTCACGATTCCGTTTCGAAAACCGCAAGGGCGAGCGGGGTGGGATGCTGCGGGAAATGGAGGTTGGTGCCTTCGATCCTACGCGCCCGATGCGTAGCTGGCGCACCGCTTGGCGTACTCTGACGCGCGCCGTCCAATGCCCGAAGTGCGGCCGTTTCGAAGCCCCAACCGATTTCTGCCGAAGCTCCAAGTGTAAAGCAGATATGACGGGGATCAAAAGTCCAGTTGCCGGGCTGCGGTTCCGCGATCTCAGGCATATGGCTATTTCTGCTCTTGGCGAAGCTGGAGTGCCCGACCGGGTAATCATGGACCTTGCTGGCCATGTCAGCGCACGGATGTTGCGGCGCTATTCCCACATCCAGCTTGAGGCGAATCGGCCGCGATTCAGGCCCTCTCAAATCGTCCAGAAATTGTCCCTTTGGAAGAGGCTTCAGCGGGAGCTAATGTCACAAAGCACGTCACAAAACCGACCGAAAACGCTGAATTGGAATCTCTGCCTGCGGAAATTATTGAAAGCAATGGTAGGCCCGTGGGGACTCGAACCCCAGACCTCTACCGTGTCAAGGTGACAACGTTTGGTATTTCAACAACTTACAAGACTGCGGGGACTGCCTAAGTACGCGGAAGTCGTACAAGACATCGCATTTTGTGGGTTGGATTGTGGGTTGGAAATCATCGCCAGATGGTCGGTGCATCCACTTGGAAGTGTCAAGTTTTATTGCAGAAAAACTTGACTGCTTTGCTATGTCCCTATCCCTGTTGGGCCGAGGTCCAAGCCCGACTTCTTGAGCTGCGAGATCTGTTGTAACCGGGGCGCACTTAAATGAGCCGTCATAGCATAATCAAACCGATAACGGCTATGTCACCGAAGCTCTTAGCCGGTTTTCGATTGTGCTTGGAGTTCCGGGGAGATGCAAATGTAAAATAGGGTCGTGGACACCGCTACCCCATTGCCTGGCTTGCCGCAAAGTGGAGTGAATCAGCGTTCCCCCGCCGAGGCCAAGATCTTCCTCTTCCGTTCTCTGTTTCATGGACGCGAAGATGTCTACCCGCGTCGCTTCGAAAGCCACAAGACGGGGAGGGCCGGCTATTCGCCGGTGTGCGGTAATGAATGGGTCGAGGGCATCTGCGAAAAGCCAAGGATCAAATGTTCCGAATGTCCCCACCAGCGTTTTCTTCCCGTAACTGACGATGCGATTCGGTGGCATCTGAGGGGTCAAGACGACCATGGACGTGATTTCGTCATGGGCGTCTATCCGATGCTTCTGGATGAAACCTGTTTCTTCCTGGCCGCCGACTTTGACAAGGCAACGTGGCAGGAGGATGCCGCTGCGTTCTGGGAAACCTGCCGCCAACTGAACTTGCCAGTTGCTTTGGAGCGATCGCGGTCGGGTAAAGGTGGCCACATTTGGTTCTTCTTTGACGAAGCCGTTCCTGCCACCTTGGTGCGTAAGTTGGGGACGCACATTCTGACGGAAACCATGGAACGCCGTCCCGACATTGGCCTGGATTCATACGACCGCTTCTTTCCCAATCAAGATACTCTTCCGCAAGGCGGCTTCGGAAATCTAATCGCCTTGCCATTGCAGAAGCGGCCGCGCGAATCGGGCAATAGCGTTTTCCTGAATGACCGATTTGCACCCTATCCTGACCAATGGGAGTTCTTGTCTTCAATGCGCAGAATCAGCCGCGTTGAAGTTGAAGAAAGGGTACGTCTCGCGGAAGCCAAGGGACAAGTTATTGGCGTGCGTTTAGCGCCTCAGGACGAAGAAGACGAAACAACGCCCTGGATGGCTCCGCCTTCGCGACGCAGGAAAGAAGCTCCAATCGCTGGCCCACTTCCGAAAACCCTGGATCTCACATTGGGCAATCAGATCTATATCGCGAAAGAGACGCTGCCTCCGGCCCTTCGCAACCGATTGATCCGGTTGGCAGCGTTCCAAAATCCCGAATTCTACAAAGCTCAGGCCATGCGGCTTTCGACCTTTGACAAGCCTCGAATTATCGCTTGCGCCGAAGATTATCCTCAGCACTTTGGATTGCCACGCGGCTGCTTGGATGACCTGCTTCAAACCCTGTCGGCCTTGAACATCAAGCCAGTAATCCATGACCAGCGCAACTCTGGCCAGCCGCTGAAGGCGACGTTCCAGGGTGAACTGCGTCCCGAACAAACCGTCGCTGCCCAGGCTATGCTTGCCCACGACATGGGAGTACTGGCCGCCACGACTGCGTTCGGGAAGACCGTGGTGGCCGCGTGGCTGATCGCTCAACGCGGCGTCAATACGCTCGTATTGGTGCATCGACGGCAATTGCAGCAGCAATGGGTCGAGCGACTTTCTGCCTTCTTGGGAATCCATGTCCGCACCATTGGCCGGATTGGCGGTGGCCGCAAGAAACCCACTGGCCTCCTGGATGTGGCGGTGATCCAGAGCCTGGTCCGAAACGGCGTCGTCGATGATCTGGTCGCCAATTATGGGCACCTTATTGTAGACGAGTGCCATCATCTCTCCGCCCAAAGCTTTGAGCTGGTTGCACGCCAAGCCAAGGCGAAGTTCGCCACAGGTTTGTCGGCAACCGTTACGCGGAAGGATGGCCACCATCCGATCATCTTTATGCAATGCGGTCCTGTGCGTTATCGAGGTAATACAAAACAGCAGGCGGCGGATCACCCCTTTGAGCACAAGGTGATGGTTCGTCCGACTGACTTTCGTCCGATACGACCGGCAAATTCCAATGTACGGCAACAATTCCAAGAACTCTATGCGGAACTGATTGCTGATGAAGAGCGCAATCGGCTTGTCCACCAGGACGTTATCCAAACCCTTCGGGAGGGACGGTCGCCACTGGTGCTGACAGAGCGAAATGAACACTTGGATTTCTTGTCCAAGCAGTTAGGACCCGCGGTGCGACATCTCGTGGTGCTTCGGGGCGGGATGCGCAAAAAGGAACTTGACGCACTGCCTGCTCGCTTGGCTGCCATTCCGGCGGGGGAGACCCGCGTGATCTTGGCCACCGGCCGTTATGTGGGCGAAGGTTTCGATGACGCCCGGCTCGACACCTTATTTCTGACGCTGCCCATTTCGTGGCACGGGACCATCGCGCAATACGTGGGTAGGTTGCATCGCCTGTACGACGGCAAGCGCGAAGTGCGCGTCTACGACTACGCCGATCTCAACGTGCCGATGCTGGCACGGATGTTCGATCGCCGTTGTCGCGGCTATGAGGCGATTGGCTACAGGATGCAGCTTCCGGGCAGCGCCGTGCCCGGCTGGCCTGCGGACGTGCCGCTTCCCATCGATCCCGAGTGGAAGAGCCAATACGCCGCCAGCGTGCGCCGCCTAGTGCGCGATGGCGTAGATTCTCCCCTGGCGAACCTGTTTGTCGGCGTTGCCGTACTGGCGTCTCCGAATGCCGAGAGCACCAATCGAGCGCGAAGCGCCAGCGAGTCATTTCTATATCGCCGACTCGAAACTTTGGCAGCAACAACCGGGAAGTTTCGTTTGAATGTGGAGTTGCCGATTCCGTTCGATGGCTGGGGCCGCATGGAAGTTGATCTGCTTTGCGTACCGTCCCGAATCGCCATCGAATTGGACGGCGGCCAACATTTTGGCGATGCCGACGCCTACCGGCGAGACCGTCGTAAGGATGCATTGCTTCAGGAGAACGGTTATCTGGTCCTCCGATTCCTTGCCGAGGACGTCGGCAAGTATCTCGATCAAGTTCTGGATGCGATCTTGCGGGCTTTATCACATCAAGACGCAAAAATCTGAACTGAGCGGTTGGTGTCCATAAATCGACGTGCCGACATGGCGCAAATTGCCGAAACGCGTCGGTTTGGGCGATTCGAAACCTTTGACGAGCAGCCCATCACGGATTTGAACTCGCAAGCGCTCGACTTCCAAACTGCTTCCGAGCTGTATGCACCTGTCTGGAAACTGGCGCCATCTGCATTTCGCAACCTTCGAGTCACTAACTTCCTAAAAAATGTGGTAGGCCCACGAGCGCTCGAACCCTAGATCTCAATCGTTTAATTTATTGAAACTGAAAGGCATAGACGGAATTCTATCGCCAAAACACCCTGAAATACACTTGTGGACCCTTAACGGACCCCCAGGTTTTGGCCTGACCTTTCCTGCATACCTTCTGCGCACACTTGAATTACTTAGGATATTGAGTTATTTTACTCAATGCTTCTTCCAATAAGGAGATCCAATGTCCTCTTTCTCCCGCCCCGTACTGAGCAAGCTGATCCAGCGTATGGCGGAGCCGCGCCGATTCCTGCAAGTTTTGGCGGGGCCGCGCCAAGTAGGGAAAACAACCCTCGCCAGGCAGTTGATGAAAGCCCATGGTGATCGGTCCTCTTACTCAACTGCAGATACTCTGGCTCCTGAGAATACGATATGGATCGAGCAGCAATGGGAGGCGGCACGCTTTCGTTGCCGACAGGCTGGTGGCTGGCTGTTGGTGCTCGACGAAATCCAGAAGATCTCCGGCTGGTCAGAAGTGATCAAGCGGATGTGGGACGAAGACTCAGCTCAGAACCTGGACTTGCGAGTCATATTGCTTGGATCGTCCCCGTTGCTGGTCCAAAGAGGTCTGACAGAGAGCCTCGCCGGCCGTTTTGAGATGCTGCGCATCGGTCACTGGAGTTTTTCCGAGATGCAAGCAGCCTTTGGCTGGACGATTGAACAGTACCTCTACTTCGGGGGCTATCCCGGCGCTGCATCTCTCGTTGAAGACGAGGATCGTTGGCGACGCTACTTGCTCGACTCGCTGATTGAGACGACAGTTTCGCGCGACATTCTGTTGATGACCAGGGTCGACAAGCCGGCACTGCTCAGACAACTCTTTCGTCTGGGCTGCGAATATTCCGGTCAGATTCTTTCCTATCAGAAAGTTCTGGGGCAGTTGCAGGACGCAGGGAACACAACCACGCTTGCACACTACCTCAACCTGCTGACCGGAGCTGGAATGCTCTGCGGGCTCTCCAAATTTTCAGGCAAAGTTGTTCGGCAGCGCGGCTCAAGCCCCAAATTTCAGGTACTGAATAACGGGTTGATGACAGCCCAGGCAGCAGACTCGTTCCTTCAGGCCCAGAAGAACCCAGAGCGGTGGGGGCGTGTAGCCGAATCCGCCGTCGGGGCGCATCTGGCGAATGGAGCTTTGGCGGGCGACTACCGGCTCTTTTACTGGCGTGATGCTTCCAAAGAGGTGGACTACGTTCTGCAAAAGGG